>Ga0335081_10000024_pt1 | contig 269731 bp, 252 predicted proteins | sample Lox_Sample_35_FD_206713 | JGI IMG/M metagenome (GOLD analysis project Ga0335081, IMG submission 206713) | Soil microbial communities from Loxahatchee National Wildlife Refuge, Florida, United States - Lox_Sample_3.5 | ecosystem: Environmental > Terrestrial > Soil > Wetlands | place: USA... | reverse complement strand
AAAAGGATGAGGGCATCCGATTTTACGGCGGTAGCTTTTTTCTCCAGAAACTCGAATTTCATTTCTCCTCCGAAATATTTTTCGATGGCAGGATTCTTGATGCGTCTTTCAAAACTCTCGGTATTATTTCATCGAGATGCGCGCCGAACAGCCTCGCGCCCGCCGCATTCTTGTGCCCTCCTCCCCCGTAAAGTTTTGCGAGCTCGTTCACGGAAACATCACCCTTGGACCTGAAGCTGATCTTGATTCCATCCGGCAGCTCCATGAAAAAAATTGAGACCACGACCCCGGAAATTGCGCCTGCGTAGTTAGCAAATTGTTCCGTCTCATCCGGAACAACGCGATTCTTTTTCAGCTGCTCTTGGGTGATCGAGAAGTATGCCACTTTTCCTTCGTAAGCCAATTGAACGTTCTGGAGAACTTCACCGAGAAGTCTAGTCCTGCCAATCGAATTCTGCTCGTATAAATTGTTATAGATGTAGTTCGGGTCGACACCGACATCGAGAAGATGGGCCGTGACGCGATGAATATCTCCATCCGTCCGTGGAAAACGAAATGAACCAGTGTCCGTCATTATCGCAGCATATAAAGCTTCGGCAATTCCTTTATCCAAAAGGTTAGGATCATAAGCCATCAGGCATTTATAAACAATTTCTGCCGTCGCAGGAGAATCCAAATCTATGAGCTGGTAGTCCACAAAATCCTGTGCTTCGAGATGATGATCGATGATCACTTTCCTTGCTTTGCTTTCAAGAAAAGATTTCTCCATGCTTCGCAATCGGGAAGGATTGTTCATGTCAACGGCAACCAATACATCTGCGCCGAGAACGAGTTTGCCGTCCTTTTCGGGATCAAATTTCTTAATTTCGTTATCGTAGTCCATGAAAGCATGGTTTGCCGGCGTCTCACTGTGATTTAATATTGCAGATGACTTTCTTAATTTTTTCAAGAATCGATGCAAGGCAAGTTCCGATCCAAGTCCGTCGGCGTCCGGGTTAACATGAGTGGTCAGAACAAACTTGACGTTGTCATCGACCAGCATCCTGAAAATGTTCGCAATTTCTTTCACGGCAAGGACCGGTGAGTGGATCATTTATCCTCCATCATGCACTAATAAGGAGCTCCTAATCTCAGATTTCAAGATTGAAGAAATACTGAATCGCAAATCCCGTGTCCAAAACAAAACCGGCGGGATTTCGGCACCGGCAATCGTTTGGAATTCATCTATCGGAGCTTAGGATTTTGAATCACTTAACAGATATCACAAATAAGAAAGGGGAATCACGCGATTCCCCCAAAAGACTAGTTTGCAGAAACGACCCAGGTATTACCGGACTTTAAGAGTTTGTCAAGATCTCCGGCACCTCTCTTTTTTGTAACTGCTTCTATTTGCTCGATCATCAATTCTTCGTAGCTCTTCCGCTCGACCTGGTAAAAAACTCCGACAGGTGTCGGGAGACCCGGTCTCTCGCTGAAAGTCGCGAGGAGCACTGCAAGGTCAAGCGAAGATTCGTTGTAAACCAGAATGTCGTTCACACTCCATTTGCCGTCTTTCAAAGATACGACTTCCGGCGTGAAAACGTTCAACCTAATTCCTTTGTCGTTTTCCTTTCCGAAGATCAACGGCTTACCGTTTTCTAGGTAGACGACATTGTCCGCTTTCGTTTCTTTCTCGGTAAGGATCTCGAATGCTCCGTCATTAAAGACGTTGCAGTTCTGGTAAATTTCCAGGAAAGCTGTTCCATGATGTCTCGCTGCACGAAGAAGAATCTGCTGAAGATGCTTGGGATCGCGGTCCATCGAGCGCGCCACGAAAGTCCCGGCGGCGCCAAGCGCAAGCTGAACAGGGTTGAACGGATAATCTACCGTCCCGTAAGGCGTCGACTTTGTTTTCTTGCCGAGCTCAGAGGTCGGTGAGTATTGACCTTTCGTCAAGCCGTAAATCCTGTTATTGAACAGAAGTATCTTCAAGCCAACATTTCGCCGTAATGCGTGTATGAAATGATTTCCACCGATCGAAAGCGCGTCGCCGTCACCGGTCGCGACCCAGACGGTAAGATCCGGATTCGCGGTTTTCACTCCGGTTGCAATTGCTGGAGCACGTCCATGTATTCCATGAACACCGTAGGCTTCCATGTAATACGGAAACCTGCTCGAGCAGCCGATGCCTGACACAAATACGTGTTTTTCTTTCGAGACGTCGAGCTCGGGAAGAATTCTCTGCATCTGCGCCAGAATAGAGTAGTCACCACATCCGGGACACCACCTTACATCCTGATCTGAAGCGAAATCTTTCGCCGTATATTTCTTCGCCTGGACTTCACCATTTCCACCAGTTATAGCCATTATTTAGCACCTCCTAAAACATCTTTGATTGCTTTATCTAATTCATTGGATCGAAGAGGTAACCCTCTCACCTTATTAAACTGAACAACCGGAATGAGAAATTCGCTCCTCAAGAGTTTCGAAAGCTGGCCCAGATTAATCTCGGGCACAAAAACATTTTTAAAATTTTTCAGAATGTTTCCCAGGTTTCTGGGAAATGGATTCAGATATCGAAGATGAACATGGGACACCTTATAGTGCAGCTTACGCAGTCTTTCGACGCTTGACCGAACTGCGCCGAAGGTGCCGCCCCAGCTCACTGCGAGAAGATCGCCGCTCTCTTCGCCGTAAACTTCCTGCATGGGAATGTCTTTCTCGATGCCCTTCACCTTCTCGGCTCTCAAGTGTACCATGAAATCATGGTTATCCGGGTCGTAGCTGACATTGCCGGATATATTTTGTTTTTCCAGACCGCCAATTCTGTGCTCAAGGCCCGGCACACCGGGAATTGCCCACGGTCTGACATTATTTTCGTTCCTCGAATAAGGATGGAAATTTTCAGGATCGGACCTGAAATGTACCGAGATTTCGGGAAGGTCCTTAGCATCCGGAACGAGCCACGGTTCGCTGCCGTTCGCGAGATAGCCATCCGTAAGCAAGTACACCGGCGTCATATATTTGACTGCAATTCTAGCAGCTTCATAAGCCATATTAAAACAATCCGCGGGAGTCGCGGCTGCGAGCACGGGAGCGGGAGCCTCACCATGGCGTCCGTAAGTCACAAACATTAAATCTGCCTGCTCTGTCTTTGTGGGCAAACCGGTTGAGGGTCCTCCGCGCTGCACATCGACGATAACCAGAGGAAGCTCGAGCATGATCCCGAGACTGATAGTTTCTGATTTCAATGCCGCGCCCGGACCGCTTGTTCCAGTCACCGCCAGGTTGCCGGCATAAGACGCACCGAGAGCTGCCCCTGCAGCCGCAATTTCATCTTCAGCCTGGAAGGTCTTCACCCCGAAATTCTTGTACATCGATAAGTTGTGCAAAATGTCGCTCGCGGGAGTAATCGGGTAACTCGCATAATAAAGTGGCACACCGGCTTTACTCGCAGCGGCCACAAATCCGAGAGCGGTCGCTTCATTGCCGGTAATATTCCTGTACAGACCGGGTTTCAGTTGTGCGGGCTTCACTTCGAACCGGGAAGCAAACGCCTCCGTCGTGTCGCCGTAATAGTAACCTGCTTTCAATGCTTTAAGATTGGCCTCCGCGATTTTCGGCTCGCTGCCGAATTTTTCTCGAATCCATTCTTCCGTCGCTTCCGTCGCGCGTGAATACATCCAGTACATCAGCCCGAGGGCGAAGAAATTTTTGCAGCGCACCATCTCTTTCTGAGTCAATCCGATCCCCTGCAAAGTGTTTAACGTCAACTTTGTTATCGGGACATCGATCACTTGATAATCTACAAGCGAACCATCCGTCAATGGATTTGATTTATATCCTGCAAGCTCAAGATTTTTGTCGTCAAAGGAATCCGTATTGGCGAGTATCAATCCGCCGTTCTTCAAATCTTTCAGGTGAACTTTCAGCGCCGCAGGATTCATCGCAACGAGGACATCCGGATGATCGCCGGGTGTAAGAATATCTTCGCTTGAAAAATGAAGCTGGAAACTCGAAACTCCGAACAATGTTCCGGCAGGCGCCCTAATCTCGGCAGGATAATCCGGAAGAGTGCTCAAATCGTTTCCGGCAAGCGCCGTCGTGTTTGTAAATTGCGTACCCGTCAACTGCATCCCGTCTCCCGAATCACCAGCGAATCGGATCACAACAGCATCCAGTATCTTAGTCTTCTTACTCATTCAAATTACCTCTTTATAATAGCGTTCATGACAGCTCATTGAGAAATGGGAACCACTTTGCAAAATAACCTGAGAGCACGGTCAAATTGTTCGTCATTATCAAAATTCCAACCAATACTAACAAAATTCCACCTGTCACTTCAACCCATCTGATGTACTTGCTGAATCTCCTGAAGAATCTGAGAAATGCATTTATGCTCAGGCTCGTCGCCAAGAAAGGCACGCCCAGTCCAAGCGAATAAGCAGAAAGGAGTATCACTCCTTTGCCGATGGTGTCTTGCTGAGCCGCGATCGCCAGTATCGCAGCGAGAACCGGCCCGATACACGGTGTCCATCCAAAGGCAAATGCAAGTCCGGCAACAAACGAACCGAGAAGACCGATTTTTTTTGCCGTATGAAACCTCTTCTCGTAATTTAAAAATTTTATTCTGAACAATCCGATCATATGAAGGCCGAACACAATGATTATTGCGCCTGCTATCTTGGAAAACAAATTTAATTTCTGAACAAGCAACTGCCCGATAGCCGTCGCGGAAGCTCCAAGGGCCACAAAGACAACGGAAAATCCTAGCACAAAAAACACAGAATTAAGAGTCACTTTCTTGAACAATTCCGAGCGCGTGACCATCTCGTCAAAACTATAACCACTGATGAATGACAGATACCCCGGCACGATCGGCAGGACACACGGAGATATGAAGGAGATTATCCCGAACAGAAAAGCAGTGAGGATATTTACGTTCTCCAATTTCCATTCCCCGTTAGGTTAGAAAGAAACTCAAGGCTGTTTAGGTAAATCTTGCGGCTCGAGATAACCGGATCAAACCGAACTCGTGAAGAGCAAACTAGCATCGCTTAATGAGATGTTTGGTGCGGAACAAAGGTTCAATCCGCAAAAGACTATTTATTCCGCCTGTTTCTTCACTGAAACCTTTATCTCAGTGGTCACTTGTTGATGAAGTTTCAAAGGCACTTTGTACTCCCCGATCGACTTAATCGGCTCGGCCAGCTCGACGCGTCTCCGATCGACCTCGAATCCCTTTTCCGCAAGTTTGTCCACAATCATCTGCGAAGTAACCGATCCGAATAATTTGTCCTCTTCACCGGCCTGGACCTCGAGCGATATTTCGACGCCGTTCAGTTTCTCGGCCAGCGTCTTCGCATCATGTACTTCGCGGTTCAGCTTCGCCTCGTATGCTTTCTTTTCGTTCTCGATCATCTTCAAGTAACCCGGTGCGAAGGGATATGCAACTTTCTGTGGAATTAAGAAATTCCTCGCATAGCCGTCACGCACATCGATCACTTTTCCTATTTCACCGAGACCTTCATAATTTTTTCTCAGTATTACTTTCATATCGACTCCAAAAAAATTTACAGTTTTCAGTTCTCAGAGTGATAGACATCCCACCAACCTCCGATGACTGATAACAGGTTACTATCTAATTATGTCCGAAACGTAAGGCAACATGGCAAGATGGCGCGCGCGTTTAATCGCGAGAGCAAGCTGCCGCTGGTGTTTCGCGCAGGTTCCTGTCACGCGCCGGGGAATAATTTTCCCCTGCTCGGAGGTAAACTTTATTAGACGTTTGTCGTCCTTGTAATCGACATAAACGTCTCCGTTCTCACAGAACCTGCAGATTTTTCTCTTCTTTATTTCTTTGACTGGTACCAATTCATTTACTCACTGATTTTTGTTGAGACGCGATGTCCTGCGCCTGTATTCCGTTATTTTTAAGCAATTCAGATTCCTCACTCGACAAGAAATGATCGAAAGAATCATCCGTGAACGATGATGGCTCTTCGTCTGCAACCTGCTCAGGGGAAACATCGTTGAAATGACCTTGTTTGTTCAGGAACTGTATCCTTCTTGCTTTGATCTCTACGATCGAACGATGATGCCCGTCGTCAGTTTTCCAATTCCGGCTTTGCAGTTCTCCATCAACCAAAACGGCATTACCCTTCTTTAATTTGTCGCGACAGCTGTCGGCAAGCTTGTTCCACGCAACAACCCCGACGTAGCAGACATCTTCCTGCCATTGGTTCCCGCTGTCGCGGAATTTTCTATTGGAAGCGACTGTAAAATTCACAACCGGAGTTCCGTTCGTCGTTTCGCGAAAGACAGGATCTCTAGTAAGATTTCCGGCAATTATGACGCTATTCATTTCGGGCATCTTTAGATCAGCCATAAATCCTCCATCATAAAAATTATAAGGCCGCAATTGGAAGTCCGCTCTCAGCTCACGGCTAAGGGCCTACCACCAACCACTGTTTCTAGTTGTGATCTTTTTCAGCCATAGCAGTCGGTATATCTGCCTGCTCGGTTTTGGAAACGCGCTGCCGCCGGCGTTTTTTTACACCTGCACGCGCTTTCAACATGTTCTTGTCAACTACAACGGTAAGATGTCGAATGACATCTTCATCAAGCTTGAACACCTGCTCCAGCTTGGGAACCATATCGGTCGGTGACTTGTGCAGCAGCTGTATGTAGAAGCCGGCATTCCTTTTCTTAATTGGATACGCAAGGCGCCTTCTTCCCCAGCGGTCCGCGTTCGTCACTTCGCCACCGTTCTTTGATATGAATTCTTGATAACGTGTTATTACCGTCTCGACCTGATTATCTTCGAGATTGGAATTTATGATAAACGTTGTTTCGTATTCACGTTGAACGATATTCAGTTTACTTCACCTCCTTGTTAGACGATAGCATCTAATTAAATCTGTTCATAGCAATTTCAATCCCTTCATCAATGAAGGCGAATACCGCATCCGCAGCATCCATCACCATTTTCCTTACCTCAGGAACTTCAACCGCATCAAATTTCGAAAGAACAAAATCCACCATGTCTCTTCCCGGCACAACTTTATCGCTCCCTATGCCGCATCTCAAACGCGGGAAACCGTCATCGTTTAAATGATATATGACAGAGTAAACTCCGTTGTGGCCGCCATCGCTGCCGCCCTTTTTCATACGGAGCTTCGTAAGCGGTATATTGAAATCGTCATAAACAACCAACAAGTCTTCGAGCCTCGTGCCAAACCTGTCCATGGCATCCTTAACGGCGATACCGCTGTTGTTCATGAAAGTCGTGGGTTTCACTAGAATGACTTCTTCACCAGCGTACCGGATTTCAGAAAAATAATATTCCCCCTTCCCCGGCGCAAAACTTTTTCTCGATTTTGCAGAAACCTCGTCGACAACCATGAAGCCGACGTTATGGCGTGTTCCTTCATATTCCCGACCTACGTTTCCCAGACCTACAATCATCTTTTGGCTCACCAATCAAAACCTTGGCGTTTCGGAAAGTACAAAAGCAACGACCTTGCTTCTCTACTTCTTTTCCTTCTCCTTTTCCTTATCCTTGGGTTTTTCCTTCTCTTTTGCTTTCTCGGTCTCCTCCGGTTCCTCTTCACCTTCCTCAGCCTTCTTCGTCTTACCGATCACCTCGGGCTCTGTCGGCTCCTCAGTAGCTACAGCCGCAGTTTCCGGAGTCTCCTCTTTGATGGTCGGAGGCGGAACCACCGTCACGATCGCAGATTCAGGATTGTCGAGAATTTTCACCCCATCCAATTTGAGATCTTTTATATGAATAGAATCTGCAATTCCAAGTTCATCGATATTGATCTCGACATGTTCGGGAACATTTTCCGGATCACATTGAATCTTGATCCTATGAATCGAGTGCTGGATTATTCCTCCGTCCTTGACCCCCTTAGGTGTTCCTACAAGCTGGACGGGAACCTGCACAGTTATTTTCTGTCCTTCTTTGATTCCGTGGAGATCAAAATGCAGGATCTTGCCGGCAACTGGATCAAACTGTACATCGTTCAGGATGGCGCGGCGTTCTGTACCATCCTGGAATTTTACTTTGATGAGATGAGTCGTACGCGAGGTCGCAAGGCCGCGGACCGGCGCTTCGTCAGCCTGTACCACTATATTCTCTGCTCCGAGATAAAATACCCCGGGAATCTTTTTCTCAACAAAAAGCCTTTTCGATTTCTTACCCAGCAAAGTCCTTTTCTCAACATTCAAAACAACTTCTTCCATCGCTTCCTCTACTACTTGATTTCGAATAATGAACTAATTGATTCGTTCTGATAAGTTCGTCTGATCGCTTCCGCAAAAAGCCTCGCCACAGATCTAACCTCGATTTTTTCAGACGTATGATTTAGCGGCACGGTGTCGCTTACTATGAGTTTCTTAATCGGACTCCTGCTTATTTTTTCAAAAGCGTTCCCGCTCATGACGGGATGTGTGCAGGCACCATAAACGTCCGTGACGCCCGCCGATTTCAGAGCATTGACTCCCGCAACAAAAGTCCCACCGGTATCGATAAGATCATCAACGATAAGCACATTCTTGCCCTTCACGTCGCCTATAATATTTACGACTTCGGCGACGTTCGCCTTCGGCCTGCGCTTGTCAATCAACACGAGATCTGCTTCGAGCCGCGTTGCATAAGCCCGCGCAAATTTTATCCCGCCAACATCGGGGGATACAACAACCAGGTTCGGTATTTTTAAGTCCTTGATGTATTTCACAAAAACGGCAGACGAGTACAAATGATCGACCGGTATGTCGAAGAATCCCTGGATCTGAGCCGCGTGCAAATCCATGGTCAATATGCGCGATGCACCGGCTTGGGTCAGCAGATTGGCTATCAGTTTCGACGATATGGCGACTCGCGGCTGATCCTTTCTATCCTGACGCGCATATCCAAAATACGGAATTACCGCCGTGACTCTCGATGCGGAAGCGCGTTTGGCGGCATCTATCATAATAAGAAGTTCCATCAGATTCTCGGCAGGCGGGAAGGTACTCTGTATGATGAACACATCCGAGCCCCGGATGTTGTCCGAGTACTTCACCCAGATTTCACCGTCGCTAAAATTAACGATCTCTCTTTCTCCGAGAGGCTCGCCGATCTCATGAGCAATTTTTTCCGCAAGCGGAATATTGCTACGGCCGGAAAATATTTTCATGCCATCCATTATGGGTAATGATTTTCTTTCATACAGCAAGGATTCTCAGCAGTGGAGAATTCGGATCTCCGACAAAGTAAAATCTGTCGGAACGCCTTGCAGTTCAGATAAACTTCTCAGATTTGTTAACTAATTTGTCAATCGTTGCTGGGGCTGCAGGATTCGAACCTGCGAGTGTCCCGATTCCACAAGTGGGATCGGGATGCCTTACCATTTGGCTGCGCCAGCAACTTCCAAAAATCTTGCAGTCCCTTTGAGACCCTTGAGCTCTCGCTCACGTCTCATTGCTTTTCCACGCGTCTCATACTTTTCAAAATAGACTACCGACCACGGCCTAAATGCCTTCGTCGACTTCACTCTTCCCCGGTTGTGTCTCCTGAGCCTGTCTGTAAGGTCTTTGGTCTGACCAACGTAGAATCGCTTTGCCGTCAGGCTCGACAACACATACACATAGAAGCTCATCTTTGCTGGGGCGGCAGGATTCGAACCTACGAGTGGCGGCTCCAAAGGCCGCTGCCTTACCACTTGGCTACGCCCCAATCTGGGGACTCTTAAATAACCTGAGGCGTATCATTATTGGCGTCCGAACCTACGAGTGTCCCGATTCCACACAGTCGAATCGGGATGCCTTACCACTTGGCTACGCCCCAATTCTTCAATCCAACAAAGATTGCGACGCTTGGGATTTGCCAAGCACAAGCTCTTTAAAGCGTCGTGGCATAAAATATAGCCATCGGGAAGGAAAAATCAAAGATAGAAGGAGGTTCCCGACACAACACCCGGCTACATGCGCATTTCAATTCTCACGGGACGTTTTCGCATCTGTCCAATTCCACCACTTCAGCCGATCCGGGTGCTGGATGGATTTTGCGGTTGAAGCATAATAAACAGCACACCTGAAAACGTAAAGGAGACAACGATCCTGCACAATCCCCTTTTTTTCATTGACCAATCTATAGAGTGTTTCAGGATTTTTCCCCTTCAAGTCTTGCATCGATTTGATCCCGATTGAAAGAAAATCCTGTGCGATCGATTTTCCAACTCCCGGAATTTGTAGAAGATCTTTCATCGATTTGTCGGCGATCCTCATGATTAACCTCGTAATATCTCACATTAGCCAATACCCAATGAATATATCTTCAATCATTCGAAAAACAAACCTGATAACTGTCGAGTATCCAATTGCAACAGGGCGACTTTTATTTTATTTTCTTGGAAAGCAAAACACACAGGAGGAGAAGATAGAATGGCGCAGTCATTTAAGATTTCGACAACTTTACCCGCCACCGCAAAGAGAATTTACAGCGCATGGCTGAGCGGCAAAGAACACGCGGCGTTTACAGGCGAAAGAGCGCGGGTGGATCCAAAAGTCGGCGGTCGTTTCACCGCTTTCGGTGATTACATAAAAGGGACAAACTTAGAACTTCAGCCGAACAAAAAAATTGTTCAAGCCTGGCGGACGACGGAATTCCCTGCCGACGGTGAAGACTCCAGATTAGAGGTAACCCTGGAGCGTGTAGATGGTGGTACAAAACTTACACTCACACACAGCAACATTCCCGACGGTCAAGCCGATTCGTACAAAGATGGATGGAAGAAATTCTATTTCAAACCTATGAAGGAATATTTCGGGGCGAAAAAGTAGGTCGAGTTTAACGAGGACGAACTACATATTGAACCAGTACGTAAACTTTAGAAGGAAAATGTTATCGGGACGTGCAGACATGAGGCGTCTCAGGTCGCGGTCTATTTCCATGAAACCCGGCAACTGAGAGTCGGTTCTATTTTGTGTCCAGACAAGATACAGCGTCGAACCTGGCGTGTATTCCCATCTCAATATGGCATCGCCGCGCAAAGACTTGTAGTTAAAATTCGGGTCGGAAAAGGTAAATGAGTTGCCTTGTCCACCGGGGTCAACCTGATATGTACCAGCGACCTCAGCAATCGTGCTTCCGTCTCTCCCGTAAAAATTGAAATCATAAGAACCCGGTCTCGCAAGTTCCTTATAGTTATGGTAATCTCCGGCCGATATAAGCGGTTGCGCATAGAGCTGGAGACTTAGCTGGGGCGTGAATGTCCAGTCGAGTCGGATGGTTGCCGACAGCGTTTTTTGTTTCAATGTTGCGAAAACATATCGGGTCCCATAAGTACTCACCGCAGACTGATCGACGAAGTTCCCAACCCACTGCGCATCCCAATTCGATTGCTCAAATGACGGTCCAAGGCTGAATGAAACGTCGGGCTGCGGTCTCCATTGAACGGTAGTGCTATATGTGACATCATGGTCACCGGTCCGGTAGTTTAACGGATGTACTTCTGCGTTCACAATCCAAATTTTTCTATCATCAGAGCTTAGTTGGATATCAGTTTCCCAGCCGGGCAGGTTCAACACTCTGGGGCCACCGCGAGTCGAATAATCACTCATGCTCTGTGGATTATAAGCAAAGAAGCCGAAGACCGAATAGTAGTTCAAGAATGTAATGTTGCCTTGTGTGAAATAGCCGCTCCAAGTGACTTTTCCTCCGAAATCATAGCTCCTGAACAACGCAAAGTAGAGGCCCGCATAACGAGCGAACGTTCCAGGCTCGGTCCATTGATAGCCGACCACCGTGTGGCCGTTCACTACGTCTCCGCGCCACATGAAACCGAGGTCATTGACATCGAACCTCGGATCGATAAATCCGAGAGCTGCGTTTACGTAAACATTTCCCTTCTGCTTGTTTAGCCAGACTCTTCCCGCGTAGCCTGTCAATGAAGTTGCGTTGCTGTCAAAATGAAGATAGCCCGCATCCGGCCGCTGCAAGTAATGAGGCTCACTCTCCTGCAATGAAATCATTCTGTTCCTGTCACCCTTAACCTCGCTCATTCCTGTCCATCCGGTCAAAACCCATTCCTTATCACGATCCAAAAATGTCCAGCCATCCGCAGCGAATACCGCCTCGCTGCCATTTAGTTGATCTCTCAAAGTGCTGTCCCTGAAGCTACGTTCGGACAGCGTAGAAATGAATCCAATGCCCTGGTTGCCTGCATTCATTTCCTTGCGAATCCTCGCTACTCCATAGTAAGTCAGAGGCTCTACGGGGACGGAAAAAATATTACCGGACGAATCTACACGCGCGTTTTGAGACGCCGTCACGGCGTCTACCATTCCGACGGTCCATCCGTCACCGATCCGCCCCGTAAGTTTGGCCGCGCCGATTATCGGGGTACCGGCGGGCTCATCAACAAAGTCAGCTGACGGAACGCTTCCTTCCGGCGGTCGCCCAATCCTCCGGCTGTAGAAAAATTGAGGATTGCTAAAATTAAAGCCCCAAAAATTATTTGCCCCTCCTTGACCGAAGTTATTGAAAATATCCGCCCCCTCGATGAAGAATGGTCTTTTCTCATCGTAGTAAGTCTGGATATCGCTCAGGTTCACAACCGCCGGATCGACTTCGACCTGGCCAAAATCCGGATTTATTGTTCCATCAAGCGTTAGATTATTTCCTATGCCGATTTTGAAATCTCCGCCGATACCGGGAGTATATCGCGAACCGTCGTTGAACGGATCGCTGGATCCAACATTCAAATACTCGGCCTTAGTAATAAAATACGGAAGCAACTCTACCGGACGATGTGCGTTGATATCCCGTATCCCGATTAAATCAATAAATCGAGAGGCAAATCCGCTGGAGTTTTTCGGGGTGTAGACCGCATAGTCATCTTCATTATTCCGTCCGATGAACCTCTCAAAGTCAACCCCCCAGATGTAAGAAGTGTCATGTTCGAATCTCAATTGAGAGAACGGGATTCTCATCTCGGCAGTCCATCCGAGAGAATCGACGTGAGCTTTTCCCTCCCAGACTCCGTCCCACGTTCCGTCGCTCCAATCATCATTGTAAAGCACGCCGTCGCCAATTGTGCCGGCAGCGTTGATTGCAAAATAAAACCCTGACCGATGATCATGATACGAATCTACGTAGAATACGAAATAATCAGAAGAAACCTTAGTGTCTCTTCGTGCCAGGCGCGCGACAATAGAATCGGGAGCGGTATCATACATTCTCGCAGCGACGTAAATTGCTTCGTCGTCGTACGCTATCCAGACTTCAGTTCGCTTGCTCGGTTTTGTCCCTTCGTTCGGATCCCGCTCCTTAAATCGTGCAAACCCATCGCGATGCCAAACCTGTTCCGAAAGGATGCCATCTATTTTTATTTCCGAATCGCACCGAACAGCTTCAACAGACGTCGAGTCTCTCCGATCTGCAAGTAGATTCGAATTGATAAACAGGATATGGACATTTGCTGCGGTTAGCAAAAGAAGCAGATGCTTCACTTGCCTTCCCCTGATTTCAAAATCTTTATGCTTCCGTTTACAGTCTCAGCATTAACATATCCATCACCATTACCTATCTTCCCATCAATCGAATCCCCGATCTTAACGAAGGAATGATCATCACTATCGCGTGATAAGACAATGCCAAAATCATTTGAAATATGCCCGCTGACCGTCTTTGCTTTTATTCTCGCGTTCAGATCTGCAGGTAAATTAACTGCGATCGACCCATTCACAGATTTTATTCTCAGATCGCATCGGGACTTCAATGAGGCAAAATCAGCATCAATTGTTCCATTGACTGTTTCCAGTATGCAATCATTCTTGACATCCGACGCTCGGACAATTCCGTTTATCGTTGACGCGTTCATCTTTCCACCGACTCCTGAGATCTCTATGTCGCCATTGATGATCTTTATTCTGTCGAGGTTGGCATCCCTCGGTACGGTGATCGTATACTCCACCCACGGTCCATGGTCATTGTGAGTATTGTTATCGTCAGGGTATTTGGTGTCTATGTCTACAAGGTCTTGAGAAGCATTGACAACGATCTGCAACTGTTCCATCATGTCTTTGTCGTCTGCACGCTTTTCGGCATCGACTTCGACTTCACGCTTATCCCAGACTTTTATTTCCACCCCGCCGTTAATATTGTTCAGCCGTACTGAGCCGCCATCTGAGAGCGCGTATGATTGATGGAACTCCTCGACGACCTCACTTCCGCGGACCATCGCCTGGCTTGAACGTGCTGCGAGACAAATAAAAACTACGGTGAGAAATTTTGTGGCTTTCATATGGCTGCTCCTCCTTGTTTTGGTTATTTAGAGAATGAATTCAAATCTTTGACGTAAATGTTTCCACTCGAAGTGCGCAGGTATATTGGCTGGCCGCCGCCGTTGATGACGAAGTCCGCCTCTTTTTTGCCGTAACCGGTTGACATCTTGAAGGAGGCGCCGGTCAATCCATTAAATATTTCACTGTCTTCCCCTCCGAATACTTCTGCTTTGATATTTGCTTTCACATCAGAAGGAATGTACAAATACACGTCGCCGCAACTCGATTCCACTTTGCTCTCTTCATCGCCTTTAGGGACAAGACCAACCGTAATTGTTCCCCCGGACGACGATATATCAACCGACCCCGTTGCCGTTTTGATCTCGATGTCTCCACCGGAAGTGTTCGCCGTGATGCGGCCGTTTCCAGAAGTCAGCGAGATATCCCCGCCGGAAGTTGAAACGCTGACGCTTCCGCCTACCTTTCCGATCGTCAAATTACCACTCGAGGTGGAGGCATGGAGCTCGCCACCGACCTTCGATATATCGATATCTCCTCCCGCAGTAGAAGCGTCAAGATTCTTCGCCACCGTTCCAATTGTTATGTCGCCGCCGGAAGTGGAAATGTCAAGATTATTTCCCGCATGGTCCACACGGATGTCTCCGCCGGAAGTGGAAAGCGTGGCATCTTTCTCCAAATTGTGAGCGACCATGTCGCCACCTGACGTTTTTCCCGCGACCGTGCCGTTCACGTCTTCGATTGTGACGTCTCCTCCTGAAGTTGATAATTCGACATCTCCGGTAAGCTCTCCGCCGAGTTCCAAGTCTCCGCCGGATGTGGAAAGATTCAGATTGAAATTTGTTGGCACATAAAAGATAAATCTCAAATCACGACTGCCGCTCCACCACCCTCCGCGCGTTCGGACATTGATGGTGTTGCCATCCTGACTGGTCTCGATGAGATCAGCGTCATCGCCGATGTCCTGCGCCGTCATCTGAACTTGTAACTTGTCCCACACTTTGACCTGAATGTCACCACCATTAATTGAAACTACCAATTTTCCACCTTCCGAGACGGAAAAGTTCTTCTGTAAATCGGACGGCTCTTTTCCTGCGACGACTCCTGCAAAAACAAGAACCGCAAAAATAGAACTGCAAATAATCTTTTTCATTTTAAAGTTCCCTAAATTCCTTCAGCATACCTGCTGCTTTTACTCTTACATATTGATTTTGGTCTGATAAAGATTTTTCCTTCAGCACATTAAGGATTTTCGGATCGATCTCGTTAATCTTCGTCGCAGCCGTAGAAATTTCCTTCTCAGACAAATAGTTGATCGCCAGGACACGCATGCCGGGGTTCTTGTCATTTTGAAGAACGGAAAGAAGGACATCCTTTATTTCATTATCGAACGGCAATTGCTCCAGCGAAAGAAGTGCTTCCCTGCGCACCCCGGTATTCTCGTCGGTCCTCGTTGCCTTCAGAAGAGCGTTTTCAATTTCCTTGTCAGTCCCGCCCGATGCCGCAACATTAAGCATCCCTGCCGTCTTTATTCTCACGCCGGCATTATCCGAATTAATAAGCGCGTACGAAAGTACCTTCTGGATGCCCTGGTCATCCAGCGAGCCTTTCATCTCATAACGCTTGACAAAGTCAAAAGAGAATTGCACCTCGCCGGATCTCTGATCGGTAGGGAGAAAATTGATATTGTCTATCGTAACATTGTTTCTATTATCCGACGTAAGCTCGGAAATTACTGACACCGCATTTTTCCCTGAGCGATTAAGAAATAGAAAACTTGCCGCTGTGCCAATTGCCAGCATCACGAAAGCAACCACAACCACGGCATATAATGGAACCGGCATGGAACTCTTTTCGTATGAAAGAAACCGATACCTGTGTACTGTTAATTTTTTGTCTTCATGAAGAGCACGACGAAATTCACTCCTCGCATCAGGAAGAGTTCTGTCGAGGAACGCATCATCAGTCTGCCTTCGCTGAGGTACGGTGTCCGTAAGATTCTTCCTGAACTCGCCGCACTTCACGCACAACGACATATGTCTTTCCAGCTTTGCCTTTTCTTCCGGCAAAATCTCTTTATAAAAATCCATGACGATAAGACTTTCATATTTCTTATGTCTCATTGCTTCATTCTCCTACTCGAGGGCTCCTATGAGTTCTTTCTGCAGGCGTCGGACCGCTTCATATAAATGTCTTTTTACATTTCCTTCGCTGCAGTGCGCAAGGGATGCGATCTCCCTCAGTAAGTAACCCTCGTAGTGTTTCATTGTAAAAATAAATCTCTGTGTCGGGGAAAGTTTATCGAGAGCTTTCTCGATTTGCTTGGCAAGTTCGGACCTCATAAACTCTCCTTCGACGGAATTGGAATTTGCCTGGATCAGAACATCGTCTGTTCCATCTCTACTGTCATAAGAGTTCTGTTTGAACATATCCATTCTTTTTTTCTGACCGTACCTGAAGCTTATGCAAACGTTGCTGGCAATTCTATAAAGCCATGTCGAAAACTCGCTCTTCATTTGAAATTTCCTTATCGAATTGTACGCACGGATCAGCGTCTCTTGATAAATATCTTTGGCGTCATCTGAGTTCCGGGTGAACGAAAACGCGAGCGACAATATGCGCCTATCATATCTCTCCACGAGCTTCTCAAAAGCGTCTACATCTCCGTTTTGGGCCAGGATGACAAGCTCTCTATCAGTCACCTTCTCACGCACTGATTCGGCGGACAAGTTCTCCTCTTATTTTCTTCGTATTTGTTCGTTCATATGTTTCGACCAAAGATAGCTCTAAATAGTTGGGGGTAAAAAATGGGAATCTTGAATTTTTTTCAAAGAATCCTTTCTGGAAGTACGATTATAAAAGTCTCTTGTGTACAGTAGGCCGGAGCTCGAAGTGCAAAAAAGAGATGTGTTTCAAAATGGATCTTTTCCGGAGAAATTCCATCGGAATTCTTCCCTCGTCCGGGAATTGGCGTTTGAAATCTAATCGAATCTAGCGATTCAGGAGGGTATGAAGCGAGGTCACGAGGAAGTAAAACGATAAGAGGACAAGCACAACCCCCAATGCGTAATCGACTTTCTTCATCACCTCATTTGAAATAAAATTCTTCGCCCAATGAAGGATATTTGTGAGCGTGAACAAATATGAGGCGAGTCCAAATGCGCCTGCTATCAAAAACATTAATGACGCGTCTACATCGAATCTGGAAACCAGTCCGACATCCTTTATGATCTTTGCGCCGATGAGCCACCATACAATCATCATAGGATTCGTCACTGCCAGCGAAAATCCCGTAACGAAAGCTATCCGATTACTCTTCAGGGTTGCATGCGCCAATTCAAGCATGTTCGTGCTCCTGCTGTCTCTAAATGTAAAAAAAGCAAGGAGCCAAAGAATTACTGTCGCGGCCAATCCGAAGATAGCCACGACAATCTTGTTCTCCAAGAACGGCGCAACTCCAAAAAGGGCGATCGCGCCATACATCAAATCCGAGCTCACAGAACCCGTTGCCACCATGTATGCGGAACGCAGATGATTGTTGAGTGCGCGTTTCGCAATCTCTATCTGGGTCGCACCAATCGGTATCGCAGTCAAGAATCCCAAGACATATGTCAGAAATAGAAATAAGAAAGTATTCATTCAGGTTCGGGCTGATGGTAAGATAAAGTATCTGCGGTATCGAAAACAAATATTGAAAGTGGAAATAAAACACGGCCCTTAGAACTTCGCCAATTCCCGAGAAGTTTGAACCGTAATCTTCGGACTTCGAGTTGGATCCGAACGACTTCTTTGAGAGTTTACTTTGAGTGGACCAGGACTTTCTCCCGGCGCGAGGGTACAACCGATTGGAGATGGCGGGCGGCTTCGGAAACAATCTCGTCCGTATTGAGGTAATCAAAACACCGCACCTCCCTGCATGTCTTCGCGGATTTGTTGATGCAGGTAATATTTCTGCACGGGCTCCCTGCAACAAAAGTTCTCGATGGAGCATCCTGGTTCGCGGGAAAGAACCCCGGCGTCCTGGAATCGTAGCCGTAAATGCGCGGCGGTGTGCCGCCAAATATTGAGAAGACTGCAGTTTTGTTTCTCAGGGGTTTGCGGTACCTTCGCGCAAATTTACGCGCAGCCGCAAGATGGAGCGGACCCGTGTCCCCTGTAACAAATATATCGGAATAATCCATGAGCGCAGCATAGACATCGATGCTCATGAATGAGGGGACAATGAAAATGTTCCGTCGGACTTCGGGCGGGAGCGAATACATCAGCTCGTGCTCAATATGCTTCTCAACATGACCGCTGCCGAGTAAGATGGAACACTGGAGAATCGATAATTTTTTTAGTAGACTCCGCTGGGTATCGAACGGAATTCTTGTAAAACGCGCAGACGCATCCGGGTTGAAAAATAAAATCGGCCGATCTTCCGAAATGTCTTGAAGAAGCAAAAATTCTTCAGCCTCTTCTATGGCATCCTCCGAAAGATAAATACGGGCGCCTTCAAACTCCCTCCCGTTCGTCAAAGGCAAAAAGTCACCGAAGGCGTTTCTTATGAAATTATATGCCTGATATGAGACGTTATTAATACTTTCGCGGAATCTTTCATTCCGAACAAGCTGGGCAGCCATCATAGCATAATTGACGACATTCTTTCCGCCAAAAATCTTTTCGTCAATCATGGGGCTGAAGTTAACTATCAAATCGTAATTCTTGCCGAGAGCGAGTCTGGTGAGGCTGGCCGTGTCCTCTTCAGTCGGGAAAGGTGCCCCTTCATAAATCGGATAAAGATTTGAAATGTCCGGATTGCCTCGGACAAAATCTATTGTGGATTTTTTTATAACAAAATCTATTTCTGCCTCCGGAAAAATCTCCCGCATAGCCGCAACTGCGCTCGACCCGATAACGGCATCGCCGATATTCAGATCGGCGACAAAAAGAAAGGAATTAAATCCATTGTTTTTTTTGACGACATTTTTTGTTGACCAAGCGGCAAGGTTCAGAATGACTCTGTTTCCGAGAAGGGTCTTGAATGCTGCATCGAGGAACCGGCCGCCCGCATTTGGGAAAATGTCGGTGACAACGCTTGAAAGTTTAAAAAAAGTTCTGAACTTTGTTTCTCTATCCAAGGACTACCCTCTCCTCCAGGAGCGTTTTTTTCCGGGGGATTCTCTGCAAGGCCGAGATCATGTCTAGATCTGGCTACCAAAGTGGCTTGCAGAGATTGCCGAAGATTTTAGAAAGAACCACTCAACTGGACGTGCTCTGGGTTTGACGCATCAAATCCGTTCTGGTTTACCGCCCTCATAATGTTTTTGCCCGTTCCTGAGTTCCCGCTTAGGGAAACAAGCCCCACGCCTTCTCTTATACGGATTCAAGCATAGCTAAGCGAAGGATTCGTCGGCAAACAGACGTTGATGATTAGTTTGAGATGGCTCCCTTCGGGAAAGAGAATCTCTAAAGAAATTTCACACAAACCTGAGTGATGTCATCACTCTGAGGTGCATCACCGACAAAAGATGCAACTTTATTCCGAACCACTTTCAAGATGTCCGCGGGTACGCTCGATGAATTAATAACCAATATCTCTTCCAATTTTTCTTCCGTAAATTGTTCCTCCCTGGAATTCATCGCCTCACACACCCCATCTGTAAATAGATAGACCAAATCTCCGCTTCCCACTTTTTCTTCACCTGTTTCATATGTGATGTCTTCCATTACCCCGAGCATAATGCCGCCTTTGTCGAGCCTATTGACTTTGCGGTCAGATTTTATCACAAACGGATAGTTATGACCCGCGTTAACATACCGCAATACTCTATTCTTGGAATCGTAAATCGCGGCAAAAAATGTTATGAACTTATCGGATTCGGTATTTCCATAAACGATTTGGTTAAGCTTCTCACAAACCTCGGCAATCTGCAGTCCTGAGGTTACTAAGGCACGGAAGGCGGACTGCAGGTTCGCCATGAGTAGCGCGGCTGGGAATCCCTTGCCCGATACGTCCGCTATTGCGACGCACAGCAAACGATCGCTGAGACGTATCACATCGAAATAATCACCACCCACCTGCTTTGTCGGGACGTGAAACGCGCTTACGGTGCAGCCGGGGAACTCAGGCATTTCTTTCGGAAGGAGTTTTTCTTGGATAGTACGCGCGAGATTCAGTTCCTCTTCGAGCCGCTGCTTTGCCAACGATTCTTCAAACAATCGCGCGTTGTCTATGGCCATGGTCGCGATATTACACAGAGTCGAAACGAATTCTACCTCTGCAGGTGTAAATTCACCGCCCAGCAGCTTTTTGCCGATAAGCAAATACCCGAAGAGATGATGCGAACTCCGAATTGGAAAAACTCTGCCGACTCCTGCCGCGGCCAACATTTTCCGAAGATCCTCATGCGCGCTCGGAGACGAATCAAGCGGATCACGACTCCCATCCTCCTGGGCCGCTCCAACCGATCCTTCAAAGCCAAGTTCCAACAGCTTCGCAAGGATATCCTTCTCCAGCACTATACCCTTTGACAGTTTCAGCAGATTCCTGTCGCTCGCTGTTGAAGAGAAGAGATTAACAAACGCGGCGCTCTTTGAGACAACAAGCTTCCCCATTGAAGCAAGCATGATGTGGTTTAAAATAAACTTGTAGTCCAAGGAGGAATTCAGAATTTTCGCAGTCTCAATTAGCGAAGTCAACTCAATGACCTGATCGTTGCTCAAAAGAATGCCTCCGTGAAAACTCAAGATTTAGAACCCTGGACTAATTTATGATTATTCCTTCCTCAAATACCGCACAAGCCGGACTTCATTTACGGCATCACTATTTCCGTGAGCCGAATCTTCGACGTGGTATTCTACCGTATCCATCAGCTTTCGCATCAGAAAAATTCCCAGTCCGCCTGCTTTGTGCTTTTTCATTCTGTCTCTTATGTTCGGGACAGGGACTTTCTCCGGGTTGAAGCCCGTTCCCCAATCGCGAACGACAATTTCGAATTCAGTTCCGCTTCCCAATATCCTGACTTCAAATTTCGCTTCGGGGTTTCCCTTATACGCGTGTTTGATCACGTTCGTGCACGCCTCATCGACGGCAAGCGTTATTTCGGAAATCTCCTTGTCACCGAAACCGAAATCGATCGCGTGCTGGTTGACAAACTCACGGACATCCGAGAGAGCAGTCGTTGTGCTCTTGAATATTCTCGAGTCCTCTATTTTATCTAATTTTTTCAAAATATCTCACGAAATTATTTCTCGTCAATGTCATTGAGCAGAAAATTTCTTCAACGCTTCATCCTGATCCTTGTAAATTTCATAAAGGAATGGAAACCCGAGGAGGTCGAACACATGATAGACTTTCTGCTGCATGTTGGTCAGCTTGATATCTCCGTGTTTGCTGCGTATCTCGTCGATATACGCCATGAAAACTCCAAGACCGGCACTTGATATATAATTCAAGCTGTCAAAGTTCACCACGATGTTAAATTTTCCTTCGCCGATGAGTTCTGTAAAACTTTTTTCAAGCTCAGGCGCGGTATGAGCGTCAAGAAACCCATGAAGCTCCATGACAACCGCATTGCCTGAATCTTTAGTCAGCACTTTAAATTCGTTCATTACTTCCTCCAACTTTGCTGAAATATTTCTGCTTTCTAATACTCATTTCCACTTCAAGATTAATACAGTTGTATCGTCAACTGCATCTGTGCCCTGTGAAAATTCTGCCAAAGCGCGGATAATGCCTCCCTTTATTTCCGTCGCAGTTCCGGCGCTGAGTGTTTTCAATAAATCATAAAACCTTTCTTCGCCAAATTCATTCCCGTCCGGATCTCTCTGATCGGTGACGCCGTCTGTGTAAAAGACCAGCGTATCTCCAGATCTGAGACTAATCTTTTCTTCTTCGATATGCTTTTGAAAATCATCCGGCCGCTCAATTCCAAGCGCCGAGCCCGATGATTTGATAAGTTCGATGCTGCCGCCGGTTATCAACACTGCAGGCGTATGTCCCGCGCGCGCCAGAGTGACCTCGCCGGTCTGTGAGTCGAGCATGCCATAGATTAAAGTTATGAAGGAATTTTTCTGAAGCGTGTTTTCTACCGCTTCATTCGCAGCCACCATAAATTCGGCAGGCGATTTTGCCGAAGCAGAACGTGATTGAAACACTCCTTTCAAATAAGCCATATAAAATGCCGCGGATGTTCCTTTTCCGGAAACATCGCCGACGGTGAATGCAAATCTGCGGTCGTCAATCTCGAGAAAGTCTATGTAATCTCCTCCGACTTCGAATGCGGGGAATGCGAGAAAATCGGTCTCGAATTTCTCGGTGCTCGGGAAACGAGTCGGGAGGAGTTTCAGCTGCATCTCGTGGGCGATGCGCATTTCGTGCTGGAGCCGTTCATTTTCAATTGACTTAGTGAATAGAAGAGAATTCTGTATCGCGACAGCTGCCGTGTCCGCGAATGCGCTTACCGTAGAAATCTCCTCCTCGTCAAATGCATATGGCATGTCATTAGTAACGTAGAGAATTCCCACGGATTCATCGTGGGCAGCCAGAGGTACCGCCATGAGCGACTTCGCTGGAAAATCCTTCAGTTCGTACTTTGCAAAATCGTCGGCATCCTGAATTATTATTCTGTTCGCTGTGCAGACGACGTCACGGACTTTGTCAAAATCAAAGGCGGAGAGCTCGTATTGACTCGTCCGGTATGTCGCACTGATATTGAAACTATCCCTCGAATCGCGATGACCATCTTTCTCGGACTTCTTCGTACCATCTTGGACCTCACCATTCAAATCGGCCAGTCCGGAGTTCTTATTTTCCGATATGAGCTCAATCCACACCTTGTTGGCCTGGGTAACGGTTCCGACAACCGACACCGTATTGTTGAGAACCTCGGAGGTATCCATCACGTTTGTGATCACCTTGCTAAGGTTTTGATAAGAGTCAAGCTCACGTTTCTTTTTCTCAAAAACGCCTGACGTCGGGATGTGGAACGTGGTCACGATAAACGCCAACGAAAAATAAATAGTCAGGAATAGAAAAACGGTTTTTGAAAACTCCTGCATGGGAACGCTAAAAAACTGCAGCACTCCTCCGGCCAGATCAGCCGGACCGATAGAGGCAAATGAGTAGCCGAACAAAACTATCAGGAAGAAAGAATGGGCTAGTGATTTGTACTTTTCCTTGCGTGACAGGAACACGATCCAGTTCATGCTGACGATATGGAAGACTGAAATAACAATTGCAATTACGAAAGCAATCTCAGCAAGGGTGCCCATAAAAGTTGAAGCTTTGAATGCGCTGAGAACCGCAGAAGCAATCGCAAATCCTATGAAGAATTCGAATCTGCGTCTTACTTTTTTATCCGGCTTTATGTATATGATTCCCGCCATGTAGATCAAGAGGATCATCACGAAAGTACATATCCCGAACGCGAATGCTGTGGTCGCAAGAAGCTGCATAATGTTCTGAGGCACAAATTTGCCCGAAACATTTCCCTTGTTCTCCAGGATTATTCCCCAGGTGGAAATTATAGCGGCGGAAAAGAATCCGTAAGCCACAAGCCTGCGCAGAGACTCGAGCGGCTTGAGCTGCTTCTTGTCTCTCCACGAGTTTACCACCGCATAAAGAAATACGAATGCGATAATCGAGAATAGATCACGAAGGGTGTTCAAAACCGGATCTTCCAGACTGATCGTAATTCGAATCCAGTCGTAGATGAGCAGAACGACCGCGATTGCTCCGGCAGAAATAAGATATAGACTATTCCTGAAATTTATTCGCATGTTACTAAATCTAATACTTGCTTACCATTTTTTGCATATACTTCATCAAGTTATTCCAATGTCTCTCTCTTGTCGTGTGCAATGAGGTTCCTTTCCTATTCTTCGCATTCTGCGATGTTTTGTTACAAAAGATTTCTAAAATGCCATCGGCGAATGAGGTCGAAGTTTATTTATCTGAATACTATGATGGTATCCGTTGGTGACATAAACGAAGGGAGTATTGCGAAAGGTTTAAGAAGTGCGCAGCCGGAAATGGTTATACAATATCCCGGAATCAAAAGCATTCCAGCCGCATTAACCGGATTCAGCCGGTGAAGTACGTATTGTGAATTCTGCCAAGCTCAAAAAAGATCGGAGGCGGATGAAACCGCCTCCGATCTGTCAACGGCAGATGTCCGCTAAAGCAGCAAGCTGTCAACACGTTGGAGAATCAGCGAAGAATATTTGTCAGACTCCTCGCCGATTTGTCTTTCATCCGATCACAGGTTTATTCCGAATGTCAAATCAAGCATCCCGAATATTGTTGTGTTAGGGTCATTCCAATTGTTTAGGTTGGTTGGATCGTTAGGATGAACGGTTTGGTCATGGGCTACAGGAACAGCAGCTCCCAACGTTCCGCCGAGATTTATATAGACACTCCGTGAGAGTCCAAACTTGTAACCACAATTACAGGCCATCACCATGAAAGTGGTACTGTTTCTGTACTCGTCAAAACCTCCTTGATAATATGTCGCTGTTCCCCACAAATATTCCAAGAGCCCGCCGAAGTAGAAACCGTTTCTTACAGATTCCGAATAATATTTTATATCTGCACCGATTCCCAATCCGCTCATCTTGTCAGCCGCGTCCCCATCATCGTTAGTGGTGACAGCATATGTTAACAACCCTAGAGATGGAATCCGCAGATGACCACCGATCGTCAAGTTTGGGTCTGACGCAAAGTCTGCGCCGAACACCGGACCAAACTCGAGAAACCCAAGCGGCATAAAGTATAAACTGGTTCCTCCGGAAATTGAACCCGCAACCCCGCCGCCTTGATGGCTGCCTGTGCTGCTGACAGTATTGCTGCTGGAGTTTGTTGCTCCCCCGGTCCCGCTGCCCTCATTTTGGACGTTGTTCGTGGAATTGGCCGGGCTTATCACATCCTTAGTTCCATTTTTATACTTAATCACCGTTACATCCGTTTTCGCAATCACTATAGTCGGCCCATCAAGGTTGTCAAATCTCTTATACTTGATTTCGGTCGGAGTTATTTCGATCACCTTCGATTTGATCTCGACCCCGCTCTTAAGAACAATAATGTCTTGCGCACAAGCTGTTGCGACTGTAATAGAAAGAATAAACGTAATTAGCCAGAACGTTTTCATTTTCTTGCCCTCCATTAGTTATTGATCTATTTCGGAATTAGTTTATGTGCCGACAGTTTCCTGACATGGCCGGTTAATTATGTATAAAAATAAGAGATGATCAGGGTTATGTCAACTGGAAAAGTAGAAAATATCCGTGCACTTTATGACGGAGTCAACACGACAGCTCCTCATGCAGAATCGAGCTTCACCCGTCTCTCACCTAAAAAGAAATAAGATGCGAGGAGCTATTTGAACATCTCTTCACCAGCCTCTATAGGGACATCAAGATAATTTTCTCGCGGCACGATCGGGCAGCTGAAGTTATGGCTGTAGGCACAATAAGGATTGTAGGCATAATTGAAGTCGAGTCTGTAGATTCCCGATTCGTTCTCTTTGAGGTCTAAATACCTGCCGCCAGCATAAGAAGTTCTGCCGCATGTTTCATCGGTGAACGGCAGAAAAAGCTCTTCCGAATCTTCTCCGATCATCTTATAAACGTGAAGAACAAATTTACTTCCGGCCGTTTCGAATTCGAATTCGCCGACTCTCAGCGCGGGTCTTAGCTCGCCACCGGTCGCTGGAATATCAGCCCGCGTTTCGTGTCCGGTGTCGGCGAGTCTCGTCTGAAAAACCAAATCAAGATTCGGTGCATAGTATTTAAGATGTCGAAAAGCGGTACGTTGCTCGGGGGTCAGAGGTGAAGAAGGGCTGGACTTCAAAAAGGTGTCCTTCTGCAATCTTGAAGCATCTAATTCCTGCACGTAATCTCTCGCCTCGGATGGACTGAACTTCACGTGTTCGACATTTCGAGAGCAGAAAATAAAAAGAAGAGTGACAATCAGAATGCTAACGATGCGGTCTGACGTGGCTGACACAAACAAAAAGATTAGCGACTACTCGTTCTTCCCGCGCAACCACTGTGCCGTTTCATTAATTATTTTCCAGCACGAGCTTCAATGAAATGCGGTTTGTCGGTGGAAGAGCGTCCGAAGAGGAAAATTTTGCGAAAGCATAATCGATCTCGAGCTTCGGAAGATGGATCCCGGCCCCGACTGTAAATTGTTTCACCTCGTTGTATCCGGCCCGAATGGCGATGACATTCTTGTAGCTCGCCTCAGCACCGACGCGAGCATCGGCGCTGAGCGGACCGAGATGCACCATGGAAGCGGACCGCATGTTGTCGATATTGAAAAGAAGATCAGCTGCGGGTGTTACGACGAATGAACCCATCGTAAGACCATAAGCCGCTCCCGTCGCAAGCGTAGGAGTCATAACCTCCGTCGTCCCCGTGGTCCATGCCACGACTGTCGTCGTAGCATTCTGTAAATTTGCACCGAGGTTTAAATTTGTGAATGGGCTGTAGAGCACGCCTACATCGAAGCCGATTCCCGTTCCGGAAGTCGAGCTGATGCTGCGACGAATCAATTTTACACTCCCGCCATAGGCAAAATTATCGCTTGAACGTTTCGCGTAACTTCCCACCAAGGCGAAGTCCGTTTCACCGAAAAAAGTTACTTTTGTATTATCCAGCCTGACCATGCTGTCGATATTAGCGAACTGCGGAGGAATCGGCTGATTATTGAGATCAAGCCCCGCCGATTGCGTGTTCGGGACTCCGCTTACGCTCAGCACCACGACACTTAACCCCACCGTCTCGTCATTTGAGAGTTTGATAGCTCCGGCGCCGTAATTATAGTTAACGATGTCGCCATAGCGCTGGTCGTGCATCAAGATTATTTCCGGAAACTCCACTTTTGATAAGCCCGCAGGATTCCAGTAGCCCGACGTTACATCGTTCGCAACGGCGGTGTACGCGCTTCCCATGCCGAGCGCCCTTCCTCCCACACCGATTTCAAGGAAATCATTGGCATATTTTGCAAGCGTGATCCCTTCCCCCTGTGCTTTGATTTCTTGGGCACAAAAACAAATTAGAACAAGAGCGAGAAGGGAAACGAAAAGTGAAAAATCAGGAGCGGGTGATTCTCCGTTCCCATTTTTTCTAGGGCTCATCATATTAGACTCCTGTTTTGTCGTTTTTTCGAATTCATCAGCTCTCACAACAAATCCATTCGAGTGGATTTCGCATTTCTCCGCTGATATTATTCAACAGCCTAAAAAATGTGTCAATTATTACGATGAGCTATCCTAAATTTTTCACTCAACAGGCTCGGCACCGAATTCATCCTTCAGATATTTTATTAACGGATCGTCTTCGTCTGATTCGACGGGTTGTTCGTTTGAGACTATTGTAAAATCAATGGCGACCCGCATTCCAAAGTTCTTTTGTATTGTGTCCTGTATATAATTCCTGTACGGTTTGGTCATTCCGATTACAACTTCGTTAGGGGCGCCGAGCATCAGCCAGCCGCTTCTAATTCCGATCGGCTTCAAATTTATCAATTGTGACCAAACTCCGATCCTTTCCTTCCTCACGACTTGCAATAGTTCTTCCCACCTGGCGGTGATCTCTTGAAAAGAAACGGTAGTGCCGCTGGGCGCACCATGGTTGTCCGGTCTCTGGATTCCCGGTTCGTGGTTACGGACTCCGGTCACCGGGATTGAACGCGGCTCTCTCAAAACAAAATTCTTGGCGACCGGCTCCTGTTTCCTGCTGTAATTTATCCCGCCGACAGCAGCTGGAGGTTCGGAAAAAGATCTTACATTATTTCCTATCTGATCCCGCCGGGACAAGTTTTTTTTTATTTCTTCAACCTGTTGGAGAAGCTCGCTTAATTTGACGGATCGTTCCATGTTAACAAGCTGCAGCAGCGTCAGCTCAAGCTTTATTCGCGGCTGCGAGACATATTTTATCTGCTGTAACGCCTCACTTGTGACTTTCAGAAGTCTCAACAAGTCAAGCCCGTCAAATTTAGACGCAGCATCCAAATATCTTTTACGATGATCTTCGGACGCCTCAATTAGATCGCCCTTACCGGCCGTAGACGCGATGAGAAGGTTGCGAAGATGTTCCGACAACCCTTCGAGAAAATCTACCGGATCATATCCGCGGGAAATGACTTGAGCCGCAAGTTCGACGGCACCTTTCGAATCGTTTTTCTTAATCAGATCTGTCAAACTAAAAAAGAGCTCGGTATCTACAAGACTTAAAGCGCTTACGACCACTTCATGCTTGATATCGTTTCCGCAAAATGCAGCAACCTGATCAAATATGCTCAGCGCATCGCGCATCGACCCGTCGCCCTTCTTTGCGATCGTGACGAAAGATTCTTCATCGACGGAGACTTTTTCCTCCTTTGCAATAAAACGAAGCCGCCCGATTATCTTTTCTATTTCGATTCTCTTGAAATCGAATCGCTGACAGCGTGTAAGAATTGTGGGGATAACTTTGTGCGGTTCCGTAGTCGCAAGGACGAAAATTGCATAGGGAGGAGGCTCTTCAAGCGTCTTCAGCAATGCGTTAAACGCCTCCTTGGTCAACATATGCACTTCATCTATGATGTAGATTTTGTATTTCAATCGGGAGGGCGAATACCTGACGGATTCCCTCAAGTCTCTTATCTCATCGATGCCGCGGTTGGAAGCTCCGTCAATTTCAATCACATCGAGACTTCTTCCTTCGGTGATTTCTTTACAGACGTCGCATTCGTTGCAGGGCTCGCCGTCTTTCACATTGGGACAGTTTATCGCTTTGGCAAAGATGCGAGCGGTGGTCGTCTTCCCGACCCCGCTCGGTCCGCTGAACAGATAGGCATGGGCAATGCGATTCCGCACTATCGCGTTCCTCATGGTGACGGTTACATGCTCCTGAGCGGTTACTTCGTCGAACCGCATGGGCCGCCATTTACGGGCAGTTACCAGATAATTCATTTATTTATTTTACCATTGACGAAGACATGTTTCAACGCATCTTCGATTCTCTCGACAGGAACGATCGTAATTCCTTCTTTCAATTTCTCCGGCACTTCGGCCAGATCCTTCACATTTTCTTTCGGAATCAAAACCTTCTTGACACCGTATCGTTTGGCCGCGAGAAGCTTCTCCGTCAGACCACCGATTTGCAGAACCTCACCGTTGAGATTTATCTCTCCGGTCATTGCGACATCCATGTGTACCAGTTTCTTGCCTGCAGCGGAGATCAGTGCAATTGCCATCGTCAGGCCGGCTGATGGACCATCTTTGGGAGTTGCACCCTCAGGGACATGTATATGAATTTCCTTTCCTTTGTCAAAATTCTTTCGGATACCGAGACGAGCCGCATTTGCACGGACATAAGTCAGAGCCGCCTTTGCAGACTCCTGCATGACACTGCCCAGCCGTCCCGTCAATTGTACTCTGTCGGGTCCATCAATCAATACAGCTTCAATATTCAGAATATCGCCTCCCCCGCTTGTCCACGCAAGTCCGACCGCCACCCCCATACGGCTCTTCGCAGAGATTTGCTTCGAATGGAATTTCGGAACTCCGAGAAATTCCTCCACCTTTTTCTCGTCAATTAGGACAGGCCGGATACTCTGTGCCCGGGAACCTGATCTTTGACGCTCACTCGCCTTCCCATTTTTCTGCGCCACAATCTCTTTCGCGATTTTCCTGCAAATCCCGGCGATGGATCGCTCGAGATTCCTCACGCCGGCTTCCCATGTGTATTCGCGGATAACCCTCATCAATGCCGCGTCTTCGAATTCTGCAAACTTCTCGTCGATGCCGTGTGCTTTCAACTGCCGGGGAACGATGTGAGATTTTGCTATTTCTATTTTATCATAATCCAAATAGCCGGGCAGGTCAATGACTTCCATCCTGTCTTCAAGCGGGACGGGTATGTTATCATGAATATTCGCTGTAGTGATGAACAAAACCTTAGAGAGATCGTAATCGACTTCGAGGTAATGGTCCTGGAAGGAGTGGTTTTGCTCGGGGTCAAGCGCTTCAAGGAGTGCGGCAGACGGGTCGCCGTGAAAATCCGATGACATCTTGTCAACTTCGTCCAGAAGCATGACCGGGTTGACGACGCCTGCACGCTTCATCGCCTGCAGGATTCGTCCAGGCAGAGAACCGACATAAGTTCTGCGATGACCTCGAATTTCCGCCTCATCTCTGATCCCGCCAAGCGATAGGCGAACGAATTTTCTTCCCAGTGCGCGCGCGATCGACTTCGCAAGCGACGTTTTTCCGACGCCGGGAGGACCGACGAAGCAGAGTATTTGGGAGCGCATCTCTTTCACAAGATTCAAAACCGCGATCTGCTCGAGTAATCGCTCCTTCGGTTTTTCCAATCCGTAATGATCCTCGTCAAGAATTTTCTTGGCGTGTTCAACATCGAGATTGTCGTGTGTCTTCTCGTGCCATGGCACATCGATTAGCCAGTCAAGATAATTTCTTATAACGGTTGCCTCAGGAGAAAACGGCTGTGTCCTCTTCAGTTTGTCAAGCTCATCCACGGCTCTCGCCTTCGCTAAATCGGGCATCTTGGCCTTCTCTATTTTTTCCTTTAATGCCGCTATTTCCCCTGTCGGCGTTTCGTCGCCAAGTTCGTCCTGCATTATCCTTACTTGCTCCTGCAGCCAGTATTTCCGCTGGTTTTTCTGTATGCTGTCCTGCACTTTGTCGTCGATTTCCTGCTCGATCTTCAGAATATTTATTTCCTCCGTCATTATCTTTATCACATCTTCATATTGATCGCGAAGGTTCTTCAATTCGAAAAGGTCCATTTTTTCCGGGACAGGAAGATCCAAATTTGCGAGGATGTAATAGAACTTGCGGTCGGGCTGCTCCATGTTATCTAGAGACATCACCGTTTCAGGAGGGATGTCGCGGCTGTTGTGAACGTAGTCCTTGAATAACTGCGTAGCGTGTTTAACGTAGGCATCAAGTTCGACGTCTTTTTTTGCCTGGTACAAGTTGATCGAATAATCCGCATGAAGAATCAAATTCTCATCAAAGAATTTTTTTACGAACCCTTGCGCGACTCCGTCGACAAGGACTTTAAGCAAACCATTGGGGAGTTTGAGAACCTGCAATATTCTAGCGACGGTTCCGACACGATAGAGATCGTCGATCGCCGGATCTTCCAGCGTATTGTCCTTTTGCACGATCAGCAAAATATATTTATGCTTCTTGGAAGCTTGCTCGACAGCTTCCACAGATAGTTCCCGTCCTACGAGAATCGGGAACAGCATATACGGAAGCACTAAAGAATCCCTAAGAGGAAGAACTGGGAGCCGCGTCGGGATGTCTTCAATCTTTTTTATTTCTTCGACTTTATCTATTTCCTTGAGTTCGTTCAAAACTATCTCCGTTGGTAAACGATATTTGTCCGCCAGACGCGGATCTCCGGGCGTAATTCCACAAAGAAAATATAGCAGAGTCTGAATGGTTAAACAAGATTGGGATGGCGACAGAGACAAAAGCGTAGAACAAAAAACTTTGTCCGAGCATCTGCCATCTTGTGCCTTGAAGTTGCTTTGAACTTTCAATCCCCGCTGACTAACTTTCCAGCAGACAAAAAATTGGCCGATCCGCTACATGGACGGGCTGTGAAAAAAATCGGAGGTTATGATGAAAATCAGAGTCGAAGACGCTCTTCAATACCACTCAATCGGAAGAAAAGGAAAAGTCGAAGTCGTGCCGACAAAACCATGTGTAACACAACGTGATCTATCGCTGGCATACACACCGGGAGTCGCAGAAGTCTGCAGGGTGATCGACAAAGACCCGGATTCGGTTTACGAATATACTTCCAAGTCGAATTTAGTCGCTGTTCTTTCAAATGGAACCGCAGTACTTGGACTCGGGAATATCGGTCCTCTCGCCGGAAAACCGGTGATGGAAGGCAAAGGAGTTTTGTTCAAAAGGTTCGCAGATATCGACGTCTTCGACATAGAAATTAACTCAAAGACTCCGGAAGAAATCGTCGCGGTTGCAAAAGCGCTGGAACCGACTTTCGGTGGAATAAATCTCGAGGATATAAAGGCGCCGGATTGTTTCTACGTGGAAGAAAAACTCAAAGAGATGATGAATATTCCGGTGTTCCATGATGACCAGCATGGCACTGCTATCATCAGCTCAGCTGCCTTGCTCAACGCACTGGAAATCGTCGGAAAAGATATCTCGAAAGTGAGGATCACGGTGAACGGAGCGGGTGCAGCGGCAATTGCATGCACGAAACTTTATATCAAATTAGGTGCGAACCCAAAAAACATCTTCATGTGCGATTCCAAAGGCCTTATCTACAAGGGGAGGCCGATCGACATGAATCCTTACAAAGAACAGTTTGCACAGGATACGAAACTGCGAACCCTAGCGGAAGCGATTCGCGGTGCTGATGTTTTCGTGGGACTCTCAGTCGCTAATGTGGTGACGAAGGAAATGGTTTGTTCGATGGCGAAGGAACCCGTAGTCTTTGCGATGGCAAATCCCGACCCGGAAATTACCTATGAAGAAGCCACCGACTGCCGGCGCGATTTGATTATGGCAACGGGCCGCAGCGACTACCCGAACCAGGTAAACAACGTGCTCGGCTTTCCTTTTATCTTCCGGGGTGCACTCGACGTTCGCGCCCGTACCATCAATGAGGAGATGAAAATCGCAGCGGTGAAAGCACTTGCGAGCCTTGCAAAGGAGCCGGTTCCCGATTCAGTGAAAAGAGCTTACGGCGGAGTCGAGCTGGAGTTCGGCAGAAACTATATCATACCCAAGCCTTTTGATCCGAGAGTGATAACATGGGTCGCTCCCGCAGTCGCTAAGGCGGCCATCGAAACCGGAGTAGCAAGGCTGCAAATCGACGACTGGGAGAAGTATGTCTTTCAGCTTGAAGAAAGGATGGGCATAACGAGAAGCGTTGTGAGAACGGCGATTGTGAAATCGCAGCACAGCGGAATGCGAATAGTGTTTCCGGAAGGCGAGGAGCCGAAGATACTTCATGCGGCACAGATGATCCTTGACGAGGAGATCGCAAAGCCGGTGCTCCTCGGCCGAAAATCCCGTATCGAGACTAAAGCTCATGAGATGAAAATAGACATGGAAGGAATAGAAATAATCGATCCTGAATACTTCGACAAACATGAACAATATATAGACGAACTCTTCAGGATGAGGCAGCGCAAGGGTTTCACGCGCACGCGTGCAGCAAGATATATCGAGAGGGCAAATTATCTCGGCGCGATGATGGTACACATGGGCGATGCCGATGGACTCGTATCCGGGCTGACACAAACATATCCGAGCACTATAAAACCTGCACTGCAAGTTATCGGAATGGCTGAGGGAAGAAATAGAGTGGCGGGGCTTTACATCATAATGACAAAGCGGGACGCTTTCTTCTTCGCCGATACGACAGTCAATATCGATCCTGATGCGGAGGAACTTGCGGAGATCGCAATTATGACCGCCGAAGTCGTAAAAAGATTTAATATCGCCCCGAGAATCGCCATGCTTTCATTCAGCACTTTCGGGAGCACGAGGCTTCCACAATCTATCAAAGTTCAGAAAGCAGTGGAGATAGTACACAGGCTGGAGCCGGACCTGACAATTGACGGCGAGATCCAGCCGGACATTGCACTCTCTCCGGAAGTCATACAGGAAAGCTATCCGTTCTCGAACTTGAAAAGCGGAGCAAATACACTCATTTTTCCCGACCTGGATGCAGGAAACATCGCATACAAACTCATGGGAAAGATCGGCGGTGCCGCTCTGCTCGGCCCGATCTTGATGGGAATGAAAAAGCCGATCCATGTTCTTCAACAAGGTTGCGATGTCGAATCGATAGTCAATATCGCGGCCGTGTGTGCAGTCGAAGCTCTCGACAAACGGAAAGAAAAGGTATCCAGATGATCCTGCTTCGTTTCTCTTTGGTCCTTTGTGTATCGATTGCTTCTGCGCAGATGTCCCCAAGAATTTCTTCGGACGGTCCTTTCCACAAGGGTTTCATTGGAAACTGTAGTTCCGTCAGTTCCAGATCGACGATTGACTATGAAACAGCAGGCGGGGCAGCGTTGCAGTATTTCGACATCTCATACGTTCGTTATGCGCTGGATTACCTCGCCTCCGACTCACTCGAAGGGAGGGAAACGACCGAATCGGGACAGAAGAAGGCGGCAGATTTTATTGCGAAGGAGTTCAAAAAACTCGCATTGAAACCGCTCGGTGACACCGGCACATATCTCCAGCATTTCTCCGTCGATGTTCATTATGTCAGCAATTCGTCTTTCATCGAGGCGGGCGGAAAATATTTTCACAACGAAAAGGATTTTGTCGTGATGCCTCTCGGCGCAGGCGACACCACAATAACCGCACCTGTCGTATTTGCGGGATATGGCTTTGAGGATGATTCTTATTCGGATTATAAAGGGATAGATGTAGAAGGAAAGATTGTCATGCTTCTGAGCGGAAATCCGCCTTTCGCCGATACTGCCGATGTCTTGGTAAAGACGGAATTGTATAAACGCAGCAACGCGATGAAACATGGCGCGGCGGCGGTGCTCTTTGCAGCGAAGGAGGACGAGTTTGAAAAAATTCGCCAAAATTTCATATCGATGTTCGGCAATAACGCGATGTCTTTGAGCAACGGGAAAAGAGAAGTCAGAACCAGAACACTTATGCAATCCGTCTATATAAAAGCGGAAATCGCAGATGAGCTCCTGAAGATTCAAGGATCTAACATAGACAGTCTGGCTAAAAAAATAGACTCATCAAAAATTCCAGCTTCCACGCAACTCGGCAACGCGACCGTGAAGATAAATCTCGCTTGCGAAACCCGCGAGTCCGAGAACGTGATTGGAATTTTACAGGGCGCAGATAGCTCTCTCAAGAAAGAGTATGTGGTTTATTCGGCCCACTATGATCATCTCGGAAGGACGGCCGAAGGAGTTATCTACCATGGAGCAGACGACAACGCTTCTGGTGCGAGCACCGTGCTCGGCATTGCGAAGACATACTCAAGATCGAAGATAAGACCGAAGCGGAGTATAATTTTTCTGGCGGTTTCCGGAGAAGAAAAAGGTCTCCTGGGTTCAGAATACTTTACTTCACATCCCACCGTGCAGATGGGAAACATCGTGGCTGATTTGAATACCGACATGGACGGCCGGATCGACACTTCCTACATAAACCGTGATAGCAATTACGTCTTCGTGATCGGGAGCAAGCGGCTGAACACTGAATTAGATTCACTGTTGGTCTCTGCGGACAGTGAGTCAGTCAGGATCAAGTTGGACTACGCGTTTGATGCCGACAACGATCCGAACCAATTCTATTACCGCAGCGATCACTACAATTTTGCCAAAAAAAATATCCCGGTAGTTTTCTTTTTCGACGGCAATATTTCTGACTACCACAAGCCGACGGACACGAGTGACAAGATAGACTTTCCTATACTCGAGAAGAGGGTCAAGCTGATCTTTCTCACAGGCTGGAAGGCAGCAAACGCCGATTGGAGATTTCGGGTCGACTGATGATCACCATCTTTGCGTCCGACACACCCTTCTGAGACTACATGCGTCTTAGCTAATCGATCACGGAATCCGGGGTCTCCTCGATACCTTAATAGATGACTTGACAAACGCTTTCCAACACAATATATTTCAGATACAAAAGTCTGAAATACACATGAGGAAAAGAATCACTTTAGATGGGACTGCTTTTTGCGAACTAGATAGATTATTTTTATGCTTATATTTCAGAGGGTTTTATCCGAAATAATAAAGATGAATTGACTTCAGTGTAGCTTTGAAATGGAGATGCAAAAATGAACGTGAGAACGGAAATCCGAACGATTCTTTTCCTGGGGACATTTCTACCCATAATTCTTCTTGCCGTTGTCAACTCCGGGTGCGAGACGGGTTATTCGAATGAAATGGAAGGCACGGAGGATGCAGTGCTGACGTCCGCACCGAACGTCCCACCCCCGATAATTCGTAACCATCCATCAAAGGTCGTGGTTCACCTTTTCACAAAAGAGAAAATCGGGAGACTTGCGGACGGCGTGCAATATCAATTCTGGACTTTCGACGGAACCGTGCCCGGCCCGATGATTCGCGTACGCGAAGGCGATCTCGTGGAAATTCACCTCAGCAATGATCCGTCCGACATGATGGCACACAACATCGACTTGCATGCAGTGATCGGTCCCGGGGGCGGCGCGGCTTCATCGGTCACACCTCCCGGTCACACATCAGTCTTTTCATTCAAAGCCCTGCATCCGGGATTGTACGTATATCATTGCGCAACTCCGCCTGTACCGATGCACATCGCCAACGGCATGTACGGATTGATTCTCGTTCAGCCGAAAGAAGGTTTTCCGCAAGTTGACAAAGAGTTCTACATAATGCAAAGCGAGTTCTACACGACAGGCGAGTTTGGCGACTCCGGCTTGCAGCAGTTCGATCTCCAAAAAGCACTAGATGAACGTCCATCATATGTTGTGTTCAACGGATCAGTCGGATCTCTTACCGGGAAAAATGCTCTGACCGCCGAAACCGGCCAGATCATAAGAATATTCGTGGGGAACATCGGACCAAATCTCATCTCATCATTTCACATCATTGGCGAAGTGTTCGACAAAGTTTATGGTGAAGGCGGGTCGACAGTAACCGAGCATGATATCCAGACGACCTTGATCCCGGCGGGCGGTGCGGCCATAGTCGAATTCAAAACTGAAGTACCGGGGACATACAGCATCGTGGATCATTCGGTTTTTCGCTCGTTCAACAAAGGAGCCGTCGGACAATTGGTTGTGACAGGAAAAGGCAACGAACTCGTTTATTCGGGAAAACAGGCGGATGAAATCTACCTCGGCCAGCCTTCCGTTAATAACACGAGCGACGAATCCGCTGACGACCAAATCCAAACCAATGTTAGCACGCAGCAGGTATCAGCGGAAGAGACCGGACAGCAAATTTTTGATCGAACCTGCATAGCATGCCATCAGTCAAACGGGCAAGGGATCCCGAACGTATTCCCTCCGCTTGCAGGATCAGACTTTCTGAAAAATAATCAGAAGACGGCTATCGACTTCGTGCTCCACGGCCATTCGGGAACCATCATGGTCAATGGGAAGGCATACAACAATGTCATGCCACCTCAACCTCTCGATGATCAACAAATCGCAAAAGTGTTGACGTTCGTACGAAGCAGCTTCGGAAATAAGATGGGTCCCGTAGCTCAAAAGGAAATCGAACAGATCAGGTCAGCAAAAATGATTTCTTTAAACGGAGATAACTGATGAGAATTCCACTGCAGTCGAAAACATCTTCAGCGGAAATCGTGCTTACCTTTCTGTTCTTCGCAACGATGGGAATGTGCCAGACCTCTTCATTCAAAATGCCGAACGAGAAAATGATTTTTGTCCCGGGAGGCAGTTATGTTCCTTTTTCCAAAGAGGCCGGCGAGAAAGCCAAAGCTCATGTGAAGTCCTTTTGCCTTGATGTGCATCAAGTCACGAACGCCGAGTTTCTCTATTTCGTCAAGGTAAACCCACAATGGAGGAAGTCCAGAGTTAGACCCATCTTCGCGGACAAAAATTATTTGAGGAATTGGGCTGCGGATTTAAAACTAGGAAAAAATATCCGGTCACTTGACCCTGTAACCGATGTATCGTGGTTCGCAGCGCAGGCTTACTGCAAATGGGCACACAAAAGACTCCCTACGACGGACGAATGGGAATATGTCGTCAGGATGATGGCTAATCGGATGGAAACTTCTTTATCGATGCAAAATATTCGGGAGTGGACGGAAGATTTCAATGACATCCTACTCGACGGAAGCCAGGCGGAAGAAGTCGACTCTCCTTCAATCCTAAGTTGCGGCGGGTCCTCCGTGAATGTAAATAATCCGAAAGACTATCAGACGTTCCTCCGATACTCGTTTCGCGGCGCATTGAGAGCAAGCTACTGCCTTCTCAACCTAGGATTTAGATGTGCCTGCACACCGAAGTGCATTTCGGCACGAAGGTGTAATACGACCTACCACAAAAACTCGAGGATCACAAAATGAAAACAATCTTCTTCTCTTTATTGACGGCCGCAGTCTTAACCATTTCACTTGAATCGGCGGTCCTGTCTCAAAAGAAAGCCGAATCAAAATACAAAAACAACCAGTCTGCCCGATCGGCAGACCGAAGAAATGATAGGATGTGTTGTGTAGAGAATGCCGATTCTCTCCCGGTGACCGGAAATTCCGTCTATCAACTCGGTTCAACTTGGGAAAATCAAGATGGCAATTCGATCAACATAGCCGATCTAGAGGGGAAAGTTGAAATCGTGGCAATGTTCTATTCTCACTGCACGTACGCCTGTCCCTTGACGATCAACGACATGAAAAGAATCGAATCGAGCCTGCGGGATGATCTCAAAGGGAAGGCCGGATTCGTTCTCGTTTCCTTCGATCCAAAGAGAGATTCGCCTCAGGCTCTAAAGACACTTGCCAAGAATCAACGGCTCGGCAGAGATTGGGAGCTTCTATCCGGCAAAGAAGACGACATTCGTTCGCTCGCAGAAGTTCTCGGAGTCGAATTCAAGATGAAATCCAACGGAGATTTTTTCCATTCGAGCCAAATAACCGTTCTCAACAAGCAAGGGGAGATCGTTTTTAAGCATTTCGGTTTGAATCGGTCCATAGACGACATCGTGGACGCTGTAAGGTCATGTTCAGAGCAAAACTAAGCAAAAAAAAGGAAAGAAAATGAGCTCGCTCGAAAAACTACATACACACCACAGTCAGCTTATCGGCGCAATAAAATCACTAGCCGACCGAGCAAAAGAGACCCCGACCGACGCATCACTTCTACTGTCCTATTGTGAGGAATATCTCGTGCCTCACGCCGAAGCTGAAGAACTCACTCTGTACGCCGCCGACGACGATCTGAAATTTGTAAACGACATGATACGAGAACACAAAGAAATAAAACACGGTCTCGACATGATTGAAGCGACATTCGGCCATGGCGACGTTCAATTATTGAGATCACAGATCGATGATTTTTTGGTTCTACTAGGCAAACATTTCAGCGAAGAGGAAAACATTTTAATTGCCAGGTTGGGAAAGAAACTTTCAGAACAGGAATTGGATTCTCTAATTGAAAAAGTCCATCACATGGAAAAAGAGAGAAAGAAATCGGATGTTTGGTCTCTATTTGAACTCGACCATAGAAGGATTGATTTGAACATATCGTCGCTGCGGGCGGCCCCCGAGCAAAGAAGCGCAACAAGGCTTTACTCAAAAACCAGGGCACAGCTTCTGAAGCATATCGAACTTGAAGAAACTTTGTTGTTCCCTTCTTTCGGAGACCATGCGACCCCAGAGCAAATGAGACCGGTGCGCGTAATGATTTCAGAACATCGCGAGATTGTGTCCTGCATTTCCACTCCTGCCGACAAGACTGACGTGAAGACAATTCACGGCATACTCAACCAATTGATCGGCAAGCTGGCGACTCACAATAAGAAAGAAGAACTCATTCTCTATCCTTTGATTAATAGTACCCTGCCGCATGAAGATAGATATAAGATTTTCAAGGGGAGCCTCGAACAGTTGCAGACGGTTTGACTGGAAGGAATTCTAGGAAGATGGACTGAAGGTTTTTCCGGCGGGACTCAAATCTTACGGCTCATCTCTTTAGATTGAAGCACCTTAGACTTGAGGGTTGAGATCTCGCGCTCCTTGGTTTCCAATTGGTTGTACAGATCGACGAGATGCTCATAAAATTGCGTTTCGAGAACCCTTACTTGAGAGACATCGTCGAAATGAAATACTATCTCGCTATCGGGACCTCTGAGATAATACGCCTTCACCTTGAAGTATTTGTCGACATCCCTTTGCTTAAGAGTTCCGATCCCCTCCCCCTGCTTTTTACACTCATCGACAACGGCATCGAATGCAGACGAGTCTTCAGCCTGCAAGAACTCTTCTATGTTGAGGCGTTTTCCGATCTCTAGTGTCATCGGAAGCGCTTCGTGCGCAAACTGGTTTGCATAGACCAAGCTAAGATCGCAATCGGTCACAACGAACGGAATTTTCACGGTCTCAAACAGTCTGTAGAAATCTGCTGTTATTGTAAAATTCGCCACTTAACCTCTCTCGAATAAATTTTGTAACATAACTAGTAGCTGGATTCGATTACATACAAGGGCATCGCCTTGGCAAAAATGAACCAACGTCTCAAAAAACATTCTACTGCGCCGTCATGGTATGTACCACTGTAGGGCCAATCTGCACCTAGTATGCCGCCGAATTGATGGAAAATACGATAGAATAACCTGTCCTGCCCGCTATGGCACGTGTAGTATTACGCTAAAGTAAATTGGGATTACAATTATTTCCTGAAATGAGTTTTCGTGTAGGGGTGAAGAAATACGCGGAGCTTTAGCTTCCGAGGTATATTATTTCAACTTTTGAAACGTCGTTGAGTTCTTTTGAAGTAATGGTTTTTGTAACTCCCTGCCCGACGTGGTTGTCATTCAACATCTTTTTGCCGCTGGAAGAGTTCATCATGACGGCCACGTTGCTGGTTGTATGCAAAGTAATTCCACTGCCATTGGATTGGTTTACCGAGGAAGATGTTTTTGTGGAATTTGTCTGAGTAAAGTTAATCCCCGCCGCGGGAATTACCGTGAGGGTTACTCTTGCAGTTGCGGTCGCCACCTGTTGAGCCTGTGAATTTGACGTCCACACGAGCAACCCGATCACCGGGAGGAGGAGCGATATGTTCAATTTTCTTTTCATTGCCTTCTGCTCTTAATCTTGCGAAGGCAATGCCAAGAATCTGTGGAATCAAGACAACTCTATCGTGTTGCATAACAACTTGATTTATTGATAGTTACAAGGCTTGGTGGTTTTTTCTTGCTAAAGATTACCTTGGGTTCATCGGTAATAATTACCTTTGAATATGAAAGGATTCCCCATGAAGAGCTGATAAACTCCTGAGAATCTTGAATGCGTATACGGTTACCGCTATTTGGATCGAGTAAAGATACTTGATCGGGTCACCTCCTTCGTATGTCATGAAGGCGTCCTCGAACTGGAACCTGTCCAAGAACTTAATAAGTCTATCCACGGCATCTTCTTTTCTGCTAATAGGTTCAGACTGAACCACATACAAATTTGAATTTCTTCTTAGAGAAACGTCTAACCGCTGTCCGGTTCTCTGTCTCAAATTCACCGCAAATTTTTCGGCTCGTTTACGCGTGGAGAAAGCGCCAAGTTGTATTCTAAACTTGCCTTCGGTGATCGCGGATCTTTCTTTGTAAACAATCCATTTGGTCGCCTCACCTGCAGGAAACCTCTCAATTAGTTCTCCCGTGGTCTGCGACTTTTTGTCATGCAACAAAATCTTCAAACCTTCAACGTAGTCTCCATTCTTCGTCGGCTTGACCTCAAACTTCAAAATAGCAGGATCGGCGTCCAACCCTAGCATAGAGAGCTGGCTCGAGTCGACATAGGCTTCATATTTTCCGGGGGGCAGGCCCATATAATAGAAACTACCGTCACCGAAAATCGAAATAGCTTTCTGGAAATCAGAACCGACAGATTTGATTTCGAGAGTTAAACCCGGGATCGCCGTCGCGGTCTCGCCGGAGATTTTCAATACGGTGCCATCGACAATTCCTCCTGCGAAGAACGGTATATCGATGGACTTATAGGAATTAGGATCTGTGACGAACGAAAATGATTTTTGTTTTGGAATCAACAAAGGGTTTTTGATTGAGCTAATGTCTATATCTGCACTGTACTGTGTATAAGGCAGAAGATTCCATTCCCTTAGAATGCCATCACTCGAGATTTCAGACGACACGGCCTGCCTCAAAGTTACTGTGCCATCGATGACCTCGTCGCCTGCGTCATACTTGCCGTCGTTGTTGTTATCCACGTACATCCTCATGGAAGCGGCTGAATGCCCAACCCATCCGAGATCGTTGAAGACAAAATGGCGATATCGGCTGTCATAACCAATCGAGCCAGAAACATTTTCACTGAACCATGACTTGCCGTTCTGAATCTGAGCGTTGCTTGTCGAACGAGTGAAGGGTAAATCCGCTACTACCTGTAAATTAAACGTGGTGAATTTATTCACGAAGTCTCTCTCAACTGCGGCGGAGACTCTCACATATTGCTGGACATTCTTTGAAAACTCTAACCTTATATCGTCGAGAGAATTCTTGAGAACTCCGTATCTCATGGTTAGATCCAGGAGTGATCCGTTCAGAAAATCGAATGCTCCCTCCTGGAATATCAACGAGTACAAAACGTTGGCAGTCAATCCATAACTTCTTATGACCCCTCCGCCATAATTGAGAACCGATAAAAGATAGCCCAACGATGCGTTGAACTGTCCGGCACTCGAGCTTATGTAGGAGGAATAGCTGTAAGCCCTTTGTCCATTTACATATTCCTGCCCGATTGCAGCGGCTCTAAGGTTAAACGAACCGATCGGGAAAATGACCGGGATAAAAACATCTGCCTGGGCGTCCTGCAGCTTTTCGCTCGGATTGTAAAGCAGATTATTCCGATACCGAGTATACTCTACATCGAACGCCGTTTGTGAAGCATAGAGCGCGTCAAAAGTAGAGCGATAATAGGCAGACGGCGCAGCGTCAAGGCTTATCATGTATTCGGTGCCAACTCTCAACGAAAGCGAATTGTACAGGAGAGGTTTTGCGAAAATCGGATCATCAACATAGTCCAAACCAATCTTATCCGTCATCCAGTCGGAAATTCCCGCTGCAACATCGCCTGAAATAAAGTTATAGTCCGTATTGTTAAGCTTGCCGCCGCCGACCGTATATGTAATTTGCCCTGTCGGTAGGAATGTGAATGGTATTTGAAGTCTGCGGTCGGATTCAATCACCTCTCCGCTCGGTCCGTAATATTTGAGCTGCACAAATGAAGTGCCGTAGACGAGAGGTATCGAAAAATGCGCGTTGCCGTCCGCATCGGCTCTCGAATATCCGACAAGTTGACCATTAAGATAAAGCTCCACGTCCCAATTTGGGTTTGTTTTTGCATCGATGACGTATTTGCCGAAAATTGTCCTTATAGAAACCGGTTCGTTCGAAAGCTGAACGCCGCGGAATCCATACTGTGTCAAGCCATTCGAATAGAGATTGCCCAGGCCCGCATAAGTGATGTACTTGGTCGAATCAAAAACGTATTTCCAGCTAATGTCACTAGAATAAATTTTGGAGGTCCTGTCCGAAAAATTTCCGAAGATTGTACCTTCGGCTTCTCCGCCGAGAATTTCTCCCCCGCCGGTAAAATCATAGTTATAAGCCGATTGTCCCATTCCAGCGAAGCCTGTAAGCGAATAGTCCATTACCCCTCCATTTAATAGTGAACGATGGCGGGGATAGGCAAGGGGTGCCTGTATGAATGACGCCTGCGGTGTAGTAACGAGATAATTCCTCCGCGCTTCTCTCTGGTATTCAGTAACGATCGGAAGCTCTTGTTCCGTCGTAAGCGAAAGCGCCAACGAACTCATGTCGACAGAAAAGTCTAAGCTAAAAATCTTGTTGAGGAGGGATGGCAAAACATAATAGTCCAAATGGCCGATGATTACTTGGCTACTGTCGAACTTTATTGTTCTCCTGTTCAGGCGTGCAATATGTCTTGCAAAATTTATTTCATATAAATCGTTTTGTCTGACAAAGAATCCTTTAATTGTGGAATCTCGAAGGCTGATTGTCCTATCAATTTCAAGTTCTTTGAAAATTGCCCCGATAGGAATATAGATCGAATCGTCCTGATACACCGCAGTGATTACGGTGTTTACCAGTCCGTTATAATTGAAAGAGAGATAGATTTCCTGTGATTGAGACTGCTCGAAGTTTGTTTGTCCCCCCGCTTTCCCGACAATGAGAAGGCTCGCTGCAATTATCCATATCCACGAAGCTTTTGTACAGATATTTTGTCCCGCTCTAAGGTTTTCAAAAATTTAAATAGATGATTATTGATTCTGAGTTAAACATAATTTCTACTGGACTGAAAATTTTATGGTTTTTTCCACTGCCGCGGTTTTTAAAAGGTCATCCTGCGAAATATCGGTTCTTTCCGATGACAGCTTGATAGCGGCAGTGTACATACCCTGCGGCAGCTTGGAAAGAGGCACTGCAAATTTAAAAACCATGTCGTCCCGATAAACTGCGATGACCTCTTCTTCATCGTATAATTTGTTCCCGGCCTTGTCCTGAACCTCGCCAGAGATTTTTCCAAAAAAAGGAGAATTCCCTCCTTTCGTCACACGAGCAAGCAAATTTATCGAGGCTGTGTCCTGCTTAATTTCAATGTCGGGTAGACTGACACTTGTTGAAACGTTTCCCCTTCTGTAAATAATGGTTGTGACCTGTTCGAGAACAAAGGTAATGTTAGCTGTAATTCCGGTCCTTACCGTGTCGATTACCTTTGCCTGAGGAGTTGAACTTGTTACCAACCTTGTCCAATACTCTCCATCCTGGATTCCTGGCGGCGGGGCGACGACCAGTCTGACAACTTGCTGCTGGCCGGGATTAACGACGAACTTCTGCGGAAACCCTTTGATCCATGGCTGGCATGAATGCTTGTCTGCCATGGAACTGTCATCGTATTGCATCCTGATATTTCCGGATGAATCAGATTCAGGGAATCCAAACTTGAATGTTATGGAAATCTCCTGAGGTGTGTTCGATCGATTCATCACCACAAACGTTCCGAATCTGGACTGGTCGCTCATGAATAAGATCGTCGGTGCAACAATCACTTGTGCCTTGACAAACGAGGTAACCAGCAAAACTATCGCGAAGGTTAAGATTTTTTTCATGCTATCAATTTAATCTAATGAATGGAAACTTGCATGACATTTCTTCAATAAGTCATCCTTATCGCAAATGTACCACTATATGTTCCGGCCACCTGCCCTATTGGGACCGAACCCAGAGAACCGCCGAGCCAGAAATAAAAGGTCCCGCCGGTTGTGCTGCCCAAGGTCGAACCCGAGGTAATCGCATGTGACCCGGCTTGATTATTCGTGCTTGAACCGTATAAACTCGCTGTGAAGGTCAGCGTGTGGCCATTACCGTCGTTCAAAGTCGCTGTAGCGGGGAATGACACAGTGCTCCGGTTTCTAAAACCAGTTGCAGTAAATGTCGGGGCACCGACGGCCTGAGCACCAAGTGAAGGTGGGGTTGTGCCCGCAACGATTGGGCTGAAGTTGAGCGTGCCGCTTGCTGAAAGTGAAACATTACCCGAGAGCGATGCCGTAACATTAATGATCTGACTTGCCGTGTATTGTTGCGTGCCGACCGTGACAGTTACCTGGACAGTTATTGTGCCCATGTAAGATGCCGCCGTGTAGTTGTTCCCTGGCGTAATAGTTCCTCCGAGCCAGAAGTAATCGATGTGAGCAGCGGTACCCAAATTCCCGTCCAGACCGTTATTTGGGTTAAACGTAGTTGCTCCAGTCGTGCTGTTTACATTAACGTGATACGCGGCAGAATTCGCTGCAAAGGAAATCGGTAAGTTATCACCGTAACCATCCGTCAAATCAGCCGGCAGAATGAATGTGAATGAGGCGGTAGGTGCTCCAGTATAGTTAGGAAACTGAACTGCAAATACCGCAGCGTTGGCACTGTTGTACGCTATTGTTGCGGTGCCTGTAATATTGGTGCCAAAGGACAGGTTGCGGGTCAACGTTATCGAAGGATTTTGCGCACTTGCCCGATAGGCAACGAGAAGTGTTCCGAAAACAAATCCTAACCTATAACTCATTCGGTTCATTTCACTCAACCTTCATGTTTCAACATATCAAGACATAAAACATCAGCGGAAACTTGACGAGAAAAAAGAAGGCTCAGCACTACTGCTAAGCCTTCTTGCGTCCCTACAATATTTACGATACGACGTACCACTGGAGGCACCGTCGATCTAAATTAATAATTTACTGAAACGTGGAAAGTGCCAGTGTAACTTCCCGGAGCCTGAGCGGGGTCAATCGAACCGACATTGCCGCCAAGCCAGAAATAGTAGTTGCCAGTAGCGGGAGAAGCACCACTCAAAGTAACTGTCGCGCCAACTGCACCAGCGCTCCCTTGTGTACCTGACGCATCACCCTTGAAATCCGAATTGAAGGTCATCGTTGCACTACTCGGTCCGTTCAGAGTAACCGTTGCATCATATGAAACGTTTACCACGTGTCCGCCATCTCCTGTTACAGTGAAAGCCGGAACCGTGCCGCTAAGAGGGCTGACGGCGGCCGGGGTCGTGCCCGCAACAAGGTTTCCCAAATCGAGGATCGCGTTGGACACAGAAATGGTCAATCCTTTTTGAATATTGGCGTTGATTGTCGCCGTACTACTTGCATGATCCTGCGCAAAAGACATTCCCGCGAATACGAGAACCAGCGCCGCAACTAACATTAACTTTTTCATTGTAAACCTCCTAAGGTTTGTTTGTTTGTTAGAAATATTTGTGAGCCCCGACTCGCGGGACGCATTGTTAAAAACCTGTTTTGAATTCATCTTTTTCATACTTACCCTATTCAGTGACAAGCCTCGTGCCACAGAAAAGCCACAAAAACGACTATATTATTCACTTCCAAGAGTCCCACAGGGGGCAAATTACCAATTCGTAACACCGGGAATTGGCAAAGTAACGCACAAAAGGTTGCAGGTGAAAAAAAGGTTTTGTAGCTAAGTCTGTCGAATCATGCAAATCCGAAGAATCTATCCGTTCACCGATGTTAAATTACACCACTTTAATAATGCTCGTGGGGTCCTGCTTCTAAACTCTAAAGTTATCGCACCAATAATAATTAGCCCCGTCCTTCATTCTACGACAATCGACCTTACTTCTGTTGTGAACGGGAAGGTCACTCTGACGACACCATTTCGAATATCGGTAATCTCGCCCACTAACTCGCGTCCGTCACTCGTTTTCATTACCGCTTTGTGCGCGGGAACGCGACCCCGTTGCTCGGGAAGCACGGAGACATCCACCGATAGAAATCTATACCGCGGTTGATAAGTACCCTCCCTATCGAAATTCAAAATCCCGTGCGAATTCGTGTACTCGTAAGTAATGTTCCATACAAGAAAATCTCCGCGCTTGTACGACATCGTTTCGCCGTCATCAAAATACGAACTCCCCTTTGCGGAATTGGTTCCGTAAATCTTGAGAATTAGTGTGTCTGCTTGTTGGCTTGTCGATTGAATTAAACTTTGTGTAAGAAGTATTGTACCATCTCGCAGAAATATCGGGGTCTTCCCGAGGGGTGCGCCGACACTCTGCCAGCCCTTCTGAATCTCTTCACCATCATAGAAACTCCTCCACTTCACATCATCACCTGAATGACGGCCCGGTAAATAAATTTCCCTGCTGGCTGTTCCAGAATCGACAACAGGAGCAACGAGCAGATTATCCCCGAATAAAAATTCATCAGAAATATTATACGCTTCCTGGTCTTCGGGGAAATCCAAATACAGCGGCCTCACGATCGGCAGACCATTCTCGCTTGCGTCACGGAACGCGGTGTAGATTTCCGGAAGTAATTCGTACCTTCGTTCAATTACTCCCCGGTTTACTTCCATACTCGCAGAATCAAACGCCCACGGCTCCCTCGGTTTGGAATCCCACACGCTGTGCGTTCGGAAAAAAGGAGTGAACACTCCAAGTTCAAGCCACCGTGAAAAAAGTTCCGCGCTCGGATTTCCGATGAAACCGCCCACGTCGCTTCCGACAAACGGCTGTCCGCTGACCCCGATATTCAAAAACATCGACAGTGCAAGTTTCAGATGGGCGAAACTCGAGAAGTTGTCCCCCGTCCACATCGCGGCGTAACGCTGGCCGCCGGCATAGTTTGCTCTCGTCAAAACGAACGGCCTTTCGTCCGGCTCGAGTTTCTCCAAACCTTCACGACTCGCGCGCGCCATCTGCATGCCGTAAACATTATGCACCTCTGCATGCGTGACTGTTGCGTTCTTTCCCGTAGAGTTAGTATGATCCTCGACGTCAAGTCGATGGACCACATCAAGCGGGAATGTTTTATTCGGACCGTTGAATACGCTCGGCTCATTCATGTCGTTCCAGAACCCGTCGACTCCATAATCGAGTAAAAATTCATACTGACTTCCCCACCATTTCCTCGTCTTTTCGTTGAAGAAATCCGGGAATACGCAGTCGCCTGGCCATACTTGCCCCGCGAAATATTTTCCATCAGGACTTTTCACAAAAACATCTTCCTTCACGCCGCTGTCATGAACGCGATAACCGCTCTCGTTCTTTATTCCGGGATCGATTATCGTGACTATTTTGAAACCCAAATCATGCAAAGTGTCCAGCATGTTCTTCGGCGTCGGAAAATCTTTTGGACTCCATGTGAAACATCTGTACCCGTCCATGTAATTTATGTCCAAGTAAATTACGTCGCACGGGATTTCTCTCTTACGAAAACCGCGGGCAAGGTCGAGTACCTTCTCTTCAGGGTAGTAACTCCATCGGGATTGCTGGTAGCCCAACGCCCAGATCGGCGGCATCGCCATCTTTCCGGTTAACTCGCTGAATCTCTGAACGATCTCCGTAGAGTTCTTCCCCGTGATTAAATAAAGTTCGAGCGCGCCACCTGCGGATTTATAAACGAGCTTGCCGCTATCGGAAGCACCGACATCAAAGACCGATCGAAAAGTATTATCGAAGAAGAGACCGTACGCGCCGCTCGTGTCAGCCTTGAGCAAGAAGGGAATACTCTCGTATAACGGATCGAGCTTCGCCGAGTAAGCGGGAAAATCGGAATTCCACATTGTATCGCATGTTCCATATTTGTTGTACGGCAACGTTTTTTCACCAAGTCCGTAAAAATTCCTCGCGCCGTGGATATCAAAAGTCGCAACCAAACCCGAACCCTCGAATTGAATTCCGATTAGATCCAACTGATTTGAGCTGTTTTGGGGCACATATGAGAGATTCATGGATTCAGGTAAATACTTTACGGCACCATCCTTCAGGCTTACCGAAATGGCTTTTTTATCAGAATCAATTTTGTACCGCGACAATTCTTCCGGTTCCTCAATAACCGCGAAAGATTTTCGGGAGTCGTCTCCCCGCTGAATAGTAAGATGAACTATCCCGCTTTTGAAAATTTCCACCCTAGCTTTTCCTGAATCATACACGGCGATCACAGATTCTGGAGTCTTTTGGACTTGTCTGAGCCTGCCGATAGGGGTCCCACTTCCGCCGCTGTCATTCAACATCGAATTGATTCCAACGAGTAAAATAAGCCCATAAAACATTTTCATTCCTCTCGCAAAGGATTAATTAATGTACACTGAAATCCCCGGGGTCGAAAATCAGAACCAAGACACAAGCCGACCAAATCGTGATCGGAGATGGTCAGATAACTTTCAGGTGCAGCTCGATCAACTGCTCGCGGCTTACTTCGCTCGGCGCATCGTCCATCAGAGATACCGCGCTTGCTGTTTTTGGAAACGCAATGACATCGCGGATCGATTTACTTCCCGTAAGAAGCATCACAAGCCTGTCAAATCCGAACGCAATTCCTCCGTGTGGTGGAGCGCCATACTTAAATGCCTCCAATAGAAACCCGAATTTTCTCCTGGCTTCTTCTTTGGAGATTCCGAGGCAGGCAAACATTTTCTGTTGTAGCTCGGGCTGAAAAATTCTAATGCTCCCGCCGGCAATTTCATTTCCGTTCCAGACAAGATCATAGGCGCGGGCGCGGGCCGTTCCCGCCGAATTATCGGGAACCCATCGTTTCTTTTGTGCGAATTCTTTCAGACCTTCGTCTAATTTCTCCACATCCTCTTCCCTTGGCGAAGTAAATGGATGGTGCATGGCAGCAAATCTGTGCTCATCATCGGACCATTCAAACAAAGGAAAGTCGGTAACCCATAGAAATGAGTTTCTATTTTCATCGATTAGATTGAATCGCTTTGCAAGCTCAAGGCGGAACTGACCAAGCGTCGAAAATATTTTGCCGCGAGGCTGGGTGACAAGCAGAATCAGATCTCCGGGTTCCGCTGAAAATTTCATCGCGAGCCTTTTCAACTGTTCGGCGGCAAAATGTTTTGCCGTAGGCGAATCGAGCGTGTCGGCACCGACTTTAAAGTACACGAGTCCGGCAGCGCCGCAAGTCTTTGCAAGATCTATCAATTCATCCAGTTGTTTGCGGCTCAGATCGGGATGTCCTTTCAATTTGATTCCACAGACAAGGTTGCCGCTCTGAATACTTGCTTCAAAAACTTTGAACTGCGATCCACGCACTGTATCTGATACATTTTCAATTTCGAGCCCGAACCTTAAGTCCGGCTTGTCACTTCCGTATCTTGTCATCGCCTCGTCGTAGCTCATGCGCGGCAACGGGGTCTCGATGTCGCCCCCCTTGACCTCCTTGAAGAGGCTTTTCATCAGGCGTTCAGCCATTTCATAAATATCCTCTTCCAGTACGAAGGACATTTCTATGTCGACCTGCGTAAATTCCGGCTGGCGGTCGGCACGGAGATCTTCATCGCGAAAACATTTTACGATTTGGAAATATTTATCGAACCCCGACACCATCAGGATTTGTTTGTAGGTCTGCGGCGATTGTGGAAGCGCATAAAATTTGCCGCGATGGACTCGGCTCGGGACCAGGTAGTCGCGCGCACCTTCCGGCGTGCTTCTCATGAGAGACGGTGTTTCAATTTCGAGAAAGCCGAGGCCGTCGAGATATCGTCGTACGTTCTGAGCAGCTTTATGACGGAGCTGTAAATTCCTCTGCATGATTTCGCGGCGCAGGTCGACGTAGCGATACTTCAAGCGCAAATCTTCACTCGCGTCGCTCTCGCTGTCCACTGGAAATGGAGGCGTCTCGGCTTCGTTCAAAATCAGAAGCTCGTCTGCCGCAACCTCGATCTCGCCCGTCGGCAAGCCGAGATTTGTCGTCCCTTCGGGTCGATGTTCAACCCTGCCGACAACTGCGATTATATCTTCACTCCTCAATTGTTTTGCAGTTTGATAAACAGCTTCATTGTGCTGAGGCGCAAAGACGATCTGCGTTTTACCGTAGCGATCCCGCAAATCGACGAAAATCATGCCGCCCAGGTCCCTGCGGCGATCGACCCAACCGTTCAATATCACTTTTTGATCGATATTATCTTTTCTAAGCCCGCCGCAAGTGTGAGTCCTTTTCTTGCCGCGTAATGAAACTATGGTTTGAGACATCTACAAATTCAATCTTTTTGTTCTGAAATTATGAAATTCAATATAAGAAAGGATGGAAGTTAAAGTCAAAAGTCAAAGGTAAAATTTCAATAGCCCGGCGTAAATGTGAAAGGATTCTGGACCGATAGCCTGCTGCTGAGAAGTGAAATGTATCTTAAATTCTTCCGAACTTCTTGTCCAATTCCAACAGCGGTATTTTCACCAGAACGGGTCTCCCGTGCGGACAGACATACGGCACTTCGGCCTTGAAAAGCTGAGCCAGCAACGATTCCATCTCTTCGGTTGTAAGATAATCCCCGGCTTTAACTGCTGCCTTGCAAGCGAACGTCTTGCACAGTTTTTCGCGCGGCGTCAGTCTCAAATCGTTGTCGCGTTTGTAATCCTCGATGATCTCGTTGAGGATTGTGTTCTCCCTCCCGGGCTTCAAGTCGACTGGTACGCCGTCAAGAATGACCGTTCCGCCGCTGAATACCTTTACGCTGAATCCCATCTTGTTCAAATCGGGGATGATCTCTTCGACAATCGTAAGATCCGCAGGGTCTAGATTCAAACTTATCGGGAATAGAAGCTGCTGAGTATTCTGCCCTTGTTCATCAAACCTTTTCAAAGCGCGCTCATAAATAATTCTCTCGTGGGCAGCATGCTGGTCAACCACCAGAAGTCCCGTCGAAATCTGCGAGATGATATATTTGTTGTGAAGTTGATAGATGAGATCTCCGGAACTCTCCACAATTTCTCCATCCGCAGACCGTTCATCTCCGGTTGTTCTGTTCTGCGGAAGCTTCAAAGCAAACAGCGGGTCGACCGCGTCAGCTATGCGGCCATCTTCAACTTGCTGCTGTGATGGTTTTGAACTGAACATGACCGGAACAAATCCTCCGCGAGAAGACTCTGTCGTCGCACGACTAGTCCAGCTGGTTCCCTTCGGGACAAATCTGCGTGAATCTCCTCCGACGGCAAGCTCAGGCACCAAATCGCTTCTGACAAGAGCGCTGCGCGTTGCAGACCGGATAGCCCCGTAAATACTCCTCTCATCCCGGAACTTTACTTCTAACTTAGACGGATGAACGTTTACATCGACTTCATTCGGCGGAAGCTCGATAAAGATCGCAAAGAACGGGAAGTCGCCTTTGTCTATGAGGTTTTCGTACGCGGAGAAGGCCGCATGATTAACGGCTTTGTTGATAACGTATCTTTTATTCAAGAACAAAAACTGTTCGCCCCGTGTCCTCTTCGTGTATTCAGGTTTCCCGAGAAACCCCCTAACCTTTAAATGATCGAAATCTTCATCAAAGGCTACGAGCGAATCAGTAAATTTATCTCCGAAAATTTCGTCCAGCCTCTCCTTCACAGTACTTGATTTTGCTCGCAGGACGACTTCGTCCCCCGATTGAAGCATGAATTGGATTTCCGGAAAAGCGATCGCGTACCGTGAAAGCGTCTGGTAGATATGCCTGAACTCCGTGGAATTCCCCTTCAAGAAATTCCTTCTCGCAGGAGTGTTGAAGAACAGATTCCTGACCACGACGGTAGTGCCGGCATCGCGCGCCACCTTAGATGCCTTGCCCATTTTTCCGCCGTCTATACGCAGATACGTTCCGGCATCCTCACTTTCAGTTTTGGTTTTGAGTTCAACCTGCGACACCGCGGCGATCGAGTAAAGAGCCTCTCCGCGAAAACCAAGCGTCGAAATATTTTCAAGGTCTCCATAGGTGGCAATTTTGCTGGTCGCATGCTGTTGAAATGCAAGAAGCGCATCCTGCTCGACCATTCCCGTGCCGTTATCGCTTACCCTGATGAAACTTTTCCCCGCATCTTTTACTTCGACCTCTATAGATTTTGCGCAGGCATCGATAGCGTTTTCAATCAGCTCTTTGACAACGGATTCCGGCCGCTGAACGACTTCCCCGGCCGCAATTTTGCTCGCAATTTCCTCGGACAGAACTTTAATCTTGGCCATGCTAACCCATCATCCTTCAAACAAGGCATCCACAAATGTTTTGCTATCGAATGGCTGCAGGTCGTCTATCCCTTCGCCAACCCCGATATATTTTACGGGAAGCTTCAGTTCCTGATTTATTGCGACGACTATTCCGCCTTTCGCCGTGCCATCAAGTTTTGTCAATACGATACCCGTCACGCCGGCGGCTTCGAGAAACTGACGAGCTTGCACGAGGCCATTCTGTCCGGTGATTGCATCCAAAACCAGGTACACTTCGTGCGGTGCGTCGTAAATGACTTTCTGAATAACCCTCCTGATCTTTTTCAATTCTTCCATCAAGTTCGTTTTCGTATGGAGTCTCCCTGCGGTGTCGATCAAAACAACGTCAAGATCGCGGGCTTTCGCGGCGTTCACAGAATCGTATGCTACTGCACCCGGATCTGTGCCAGGTTTTTGTTGAATTATCTCAACTCCAGCACGGTCAGCCCAAATTTTCAATTGCTCGTTGGCCGCAGCTCTAAACGTGTCGGCTGCCGCAATCAAAACTTTTTTTCCCTCGTTCTTGAAATTGTATGCCAGCTTTCCGACGGTCGTGGTTTTCCCAACGCCGTTCACGCCAACGATCATCAGCACATATGGCCGCGCGTTTTTCTGATCGTGCCCGTTCGAATTAATCAGATACTTTGCTATTTCTTCTTTCAAAATCCCTTTCAGCATCCCGGAATCTTCATAGCCCTCGGTTTTCACCCGTGCTCGAATGTCCGTAATGATTTTTTCCGTCGCATCGAATCCGACGTCGCTAGAAAGCAAGATTTCCTCGACACTGTCGATTACACGGTTGTCGATTTTTTTTATCTGAGAAGTGACTTTTGATATTCTTCCAACCAGACCGGAACGAGTTCTCGCAAGCCCATCTTTTATTTTCTTGAATCTATCAAGCAGTCCCATTCTTCACGAACTCACGGCGATTTCTTAACCATATGAACGCGGTAAACTCTGAAGTATACCGCGAGTGAGACGAATATCGAAAGGGTGCTCAAATACAGGAAAAAACTTTTTACCTGCAACAACCAATCAACTTTCAGCGTGGCAAGTATAAGATATGCAGCGATGAAATTTACCGTAAGCTTCCCGGTCCACACGGATTGGACGACCACTCTCGCTTTTGTTATTATCCGCGAACTCCCCAGAACAATAAGCACATCGCGGAGCGCAACCAAAGCCGCGTACCATAAAGGGATGTCCCCTGCGAGTACAAGAGCTGCCGCGACAGCGATGACACATATTTTATCGGCAATCGGATCCAGGAGTTTGCCGAAATCAGTAACCTGGTCCAATGCACGGGCAAAAAAACCGTCAAGGAAGTCGGTCATTGCAGCAATCAACATCAATATCAAGACTGTGACCCGGTATCCGCTCTCCTGCTTGAGAATAAGGATGACAATCGGGACCAGCAGGAGAATCCGGCTCATGCTGAGAATGTTCGAGATTGTCCAGCGCTTCTCAACATTCAATCCAGAGATCGGAGAGCTACTTCCAGATTTCAGGTCCCGGTCTTCGGTCTCCGATTCGGAGACATGATGAAGAGAGCCCACAATTCAGTCTCCTGTAAGCGAAGGCAGGCTTTTACACTTTCGCTTCATTAATGTTTGCTTCAAACTCTTCTTTGGTATTCAATTCAACTTCGGTAGGATATTGTCCGCTGAAACACGCCGTGCAGTAATTTTTCCCCTTTCCACTTTGGGAATCTTCCGCATCCCTCGGAACTGACTCCAGGAGCTTTTCGAGGGACAAGTATGCAAGCGAGTCGACATTCAGCTCCTTAGTCATGCGGCCGATGTCCCCGTCGAACTGGTTAGCAAACAACTCCTGTTCCGAAGGAAAATCCATCCCGTAGAAACACGGATGCATGATCGGCGGCGAGCTTACCCTGAAGTGAACTTCAGACGGCTCCGCTTCGCGGATCAATTTAACAAGCTGCTTGCTCGTCGTGCCGCGGACGATAGAGTCATCGACTATTACAACTTTTCGTCCCTTCAATACTCCTCTGACCGTATTGAATTTCATTTTCACTTTCAAGTCGCGCATATTCTGGCCCGGCTGAATAAAAGTTCTGCCAATATAGTGACTTCGTATCAATCCGATCTCGAACTTTGCCTTTATTCCCATCTTCACGCTCTGCGAAACATAGCCGAGAGTTGCGGTATTCGACGAATCCGGGACGCTGATCACTACCAGCTTCTCGTCCTCGTCATTCTCAACGGGAGATTCTTCGGCCAAGCCCTTGCCGATCTTTCTTCTAACCTTATCAACACTCTCACCGTAAATTTTGCTGTCCGGACGCGAGAAATAAATATATTCAAAGATACAGTGACGCGGCTCTTTCGGTAAATCGGGCAAGAAAATCGAGCGTACTTTTTGTGTTTGAATCGATTCGTCATCGATCACGACGACCTCGCCCGGTTCGACATCACGCAGATACTCCGCGCCGATCACATCGAAGGCACAAGTCTCCGACGAAGCGATGAATGCATCTCCTACCTTTCCGAGTGCGAGCGGACGGAACCCATAGGGATCGCGCGCCACGATAAGCTGATCATCGGTGAGAATGACCAGTGAGAACGCTCCGCGTACTGTTTGCAATGCTTCATAGATCTGATCAATCACCGTTTCTTCCTGACTGCGTGCGATAAGGTGGAGTATTATTTCGGTGTCTGTAGTTGTCTGAAAAAGTGTGCCGGCTTCCGTCAATTCATCCCGCAGCCTGTGACTGTTGGTCAGGTTGCCATTATGAGCGATCGCAAGATTTCCCTTCCGGTAATTGACTACAATAGGCTGAACATTTTTCCGGCTGTCGGCAGAACCCGTGGTGGAATACCTGTTGTGACCGATACCGGCATCGCCTTTCAGAACGTCATTAAGAATCTTGTCGCCTTTAAATACATCCGCGACGAGTCCGGTGTTTTTATGAACATTGAAGAAAGTCTTTCCCGCGGATCTTGCACGTGTAACAATTCCTGCCGCTTCCTGACCGCGATGCTGGAGAGCATTCAATCCGTAATAAATATAACTTGAAGCGTTCTTTGCGCCATAGACTCCGACAATGCCACAGAACGTTTTCGGTTTTTCTATCCTTAAACTTACTTCATTCATTATCGAAAGACTCCGAGTAGAAAAATATTAGCCGCTGGCAATTATCGGCCAGAAATCATGAACAGCCAATTACTAAACACAAAATATTCGTTTGAAAATCCTCACCAGATTCAAATTAAGAAAGTAGTCGACGTAAAACAAACCTTCGGGTGGTGATTGAGAAATTCATATAAAAAAACGGCAGCCGATGACTGCCGTTACTTAACCTGGAATCATTTCTTACTTCAGGCAAGATCGAATCCGACTTGTCTGATTAGTTTGCTATGGCAGGTTCCGCTCTCGCAGAAGTTTTTTCTTCTTTTTTCAACGGCCGCAGCGCAGTACTCAATACTTCCTGCATCTCGTCAACAAATTTGAACTTCACCTGTTCGCGGACGTGGGCAGGTACCTCTTCTAGATCGAATTCGTTTTTCCTCGGCAGTATTATCGTCTTGATACCGGACCGGACTGCCGCGATTACTTTCTCTTTCACTCCTCCGATTGGTAAGACTGCCCCGCGCAGAGTAATTTCGCCGGTCATTGCGAGGTCATTCCTAACCAGTCGACCCTTCAGCAACGAGACGAGGGCAGTCAACATCGTCACCCCCGCCGATGGACCGTCTTTCGGTACCGCTCCGGCAGGAACGTGTACGTGTATATCGTACTTTTCTCTGAAGTCGGGTTCTATACCGAGTGTATCTGCGTTTGAACCTATGAAGCTCAAGGCCGCCTGAGCCGATTCCTTCATCACGTCGCCGAGCTGGCCGGTTAGAATTAAATTTCCCTTGCCTTTCATCTTAGTTGCCTCGATGAAGAGTATGTCCCCACCGACGGGAGTCCATGCCAAACCCGTTGCAATACCAGGTCTGTTTATTCTTTCGGAAACTTCAGGATAGAATTTCTGATGGCCTAGAAATTTCACAACCATTTCAGCATCAATTACGAATTGTTTCTTTGCGCCTCCGGCAACCTCCCTTGCAACGCCACGGCAGATATCTGCGATTTTCCTCTCTAAGTTCCTAACGCCGGCCTCTCTGGTGTGGCCCGAAATAATTTGGTGGATCGCTTCATCTTTGAACTTAATTTGATTTTCCTTCAGCCCATGCTCTTTTTGCTGTTTAGGCACCAGGAAGTTTTTCGCAATGTGAAGCTTCTCATCTTCCACGTAACTCGGAATCTCAATTATTTCCATTCGATCCCGGAGCGCAGGCGGAATTGGCTCCATGATGTTTGCAGTCGCGATAAACATGACCTTCGAAAGATCGAAAGGGAGCTCGATGTAATGATCGCTGAAGGAAAAATTTTGTTCGGGATCCAGTACTTCAAGCAGAGCGCTCGATGGGTCGCCTCTAAAATCCATCCCAATCTTATCGACCTCATCCAACATGAACACCGGGTTATTCGATCCGGCTTTCTTGATTCCCTGTATTATCCTTCCGGGCAATGCGCCGATATATGTCCTTCTATGCCCTCGAATCTCTGCCTCGTCATGGACTCCTCCGAGAGACATCCGGACAAATTTTCTTCCAAGTGCATTCGCTATCGATCTGCCCAGGCTCGTCTTTCCGACGCCGGGAGGTCCGACAAAACATAAAATCGGTCCGCGCATATCATTTTTCAGTTTTCGAACGGCCAGGTACTCTAATATTCTCTTTTTCACTTTGTCGAGGCCATAGTGGTCTTTCTCCAAAGATTTCTCCGCAGCCTTTATGTCAAGATTGTCTTCGGTCGAAACATTCCACGGAAGGTCAAGAAGCCAGTCAAGATAGGTTCTGGCAACGGTGTACTCCGCACTCGATGGATGCATCCGCTGCAGTCTGTCAAGCTCTTTCTCGGCGGTCTTTTTGATTTCTTCCGGATAGTTGCCTTCGCTGATCCGTTTTTTCAATTCGTTTACTTCGACATTGTCCTCATCTTCGCCGAGCTCATGTTTGATCGCTTTCATCTGCTCACGCAGGAAGTAATCGCGCTGGCTCTTGTTAATCTCGTCCTGGACTTCGGTCTGAATTTTGTTGCCAAGCTCAAGGCGTTGTACCAGTTTGCTCAAGTAAAGATTCGCTTTTTTCAGGCGCTCATGAACGTTCAACTCTTCGAGAACGTCCTGCTTTTCTTTGACCGGGATATTTATCAACCACATCGCCATGTCCGCAACCTGGCTTGGATCGTCGGTATTGAGAATGAGACTAAGGTGTTCAGGCGTAAGATCCGGCGCAAGATCGACAGCCTTTTTGAAACCGCTTTTTATTGTTCCAATCAGGGCCTCGATTTCTATGCTTTCAACTTTCTGCTCATCGACTCTCTGCACGAAACCCTTCATATATGGCTCCTGCTGGACGAGATTAAAGATTTGCGCCCGGTATAATCCCTGAACGAATACACTCTTCGATCCGTCAGGTAGATTATAAACCTTCAGGATTCTGGCTATCGTGCCGAACTTGTGAATATCATCCGGGGTTGGACGCTCGGTGCTTGCGTCCTTTTGTGCCACGATAAGAATCGGTAGATCATCCCGGAAGGCTTCGTCGACCAATTGGATCGTACTTTTTCTGCCGACCGAGAGCGGCATCATTTGTCTCGGAAAGAAAACGGAATTGCGCAGCGGCATTATTGGAAGTATTTCCTGATTATATAATTTCCCGGGATCTTCCATGACTATCTGCTCATCTTTCTCAAACTCATTTCCCTGCAGTGATTTTTCGTCTTTGGACATTTTTTCTCCTTTAGGATATTTTCATGACGACATCTAATAGTTCGGCTTTTTGTCTTTGCATATCTGCTATTACCACGGTCAGCAATCTAGCGACGCCGCCATCCCTGATAAGATTTCTTTGGCGTTGGAGAGCTTCGCAGCAGCTGGAGTGCACCTCCATGTCCTTCACCAATCGTTTGACGTTCTGCCGCGACAAATAGTTCGCTGCAGAGCCATCATTGAGACTGTTGTCATGCGGTGACAGCATCCCGGACGCGTCCGTCGGGACTTGCCCACCAAGCTCTAGGATCTTTCCGCGCAAGAGTTCCGAAATACCTCTTAGCTCATCTGCTGTTTTCTTTATGCGTTCAATCAGAAAAAGATAGGGGATCCACTTGGAATGTGAAGACAGGCTGGCAGAAAGCGCAATAAGATCAACATAGTCCTTCCTCAGAAACTCAAGGTCCTTCTTAGACTCTGACCTGTTGGCATCTTCAAACAGACTTTCTAAGAATCCAAAACCCCTCCCGGCTTTCCGAACCGACGATTCTTGTACCATGATATTCTTTCTTTTAAAACAACAAGGACAAACCCTGCGGGGGTTTAGACTTGACCCGTCCGGAAGACCAGCCGGAGTCCGACAACCTTCGCAGGGTTCGGTGAAAAATTACTTTTAAGCGACTTTCACTTCAATTTCCTTTGGCTTCGCTTCTTCGACTTTGGGCAGTGTTATAGTCAGCACGCCGTCTTTGTAAGCCGCGTCAATCTTGTCGCCCTTCACGCTATTGGGGAGCATGAACGACCGTTCGAAGCTGCCATACGAGCGCTCGATGCGATGGAAGTTATGATCTTTCTCCTCGTTCTCCTGCTTCTTTTCACCCTTTATCGTCAGGACATTCTCGCGAAGAGTGATCTTGACATCATTTTTGTTGACGCCTGGAAGCTCGGCTTTCACAACGTAAGCTTCATTATTCTCGCTCACATCTGCGCGCGGCGACCATGATGTCACGGAATTTCCGTTCCCATCGACGTCGCTGAAGAGACCGTCAAATAAACGGCCGACTTCTCGCTGCATGTTTACCAAATCTCTGAATGGTGACCATGTGGAAATTTCTTTTTCGGGTCTAAATCTTATGAGTGCCATAATCATTTCTCCTTTCTTTGTTCTCGGAGTGAATACGCTTCAAGTCGTGTGCCGTCGGTTGACATGCAAAAAACAAGAGAAAGGCGGTCATCAAATTATCCCTGCGATGGTCGCTGGACAATTCGCAGAAGGATTCGGACATAAATAGAAAAATTCTCACTATGACAATGACAAATTGTCAAGGGTCAAATTGTTAATGAAAATGAAACTTACTCCATTTAATTTAGTCTAAAGCGAAAGTCATATCAAAGGACGATCAAGGTATTAAAAGAATCCGCAGCTATGATTACGATCAACCGGTGCAAATTTCTAATGGTTCTTCCTTGCCTTAGGCTTCAATGTGTATTATACTAAAAAAATTACAGAGAGCCCTCTAAGCTTGCAATAATGGAACAAACACAGCCCAAGCAAAAAAACTTCGAGACGGAGATGCTGCCTCACATGGTGGCGTTATATAATTTCGCGCTCCGCATGACAGGCGACCCCGACGATGCCAAGGACCTCGTTCAGGAAACTTACATGAAGGCGTACAGGTTTTTTGACAAGTACTCTCAGGGAACGAATGCAAAGGCATGGTTGTTCCGAATAATGAAAAACTCGTACATCAACCGTTATCGGAAAGAGTCAAAAGAGCCGGACAAGATTGATTACGATGAGATTAAGGATTTTTACGCAACGGTTAAGGACTCAGCGGTCGATACCAATGACTTACAGGAAAAGATTTTCGGTAACTTATTTGAAGACGAAATTGCCAAGGCACTACAAGATCTTCCGGAGGATTTCAGAACCGTGGTCATCCTCTGCGACATTGAGGGGTACACCTACGAAGAAATTGCAGACTTCATCGAGATCCCGATCGGGACGGTCAGGTCCCGTCTCCATCGAGGCCGGAAAATGCTGCGTTCCATGTTGAGAGATTATGCACTGACACGCGGGTTCAAAGACGTTGAGGATTGAGCGATGCTGAGCAAGAGCTTAGGGAGAAGAAATAGTGGATTGCAGAGAATCACGTGAGTTAATGAGCGGGGCTGTTGATAACCGACTCCTCCGGGAAGATTCTAGGAATTTTTATGATCACATAGAAATATGCGGAAGCTGTCGCGACGAGTACGAACTTGAAAAACTCACAAAGGCGTACATAAAACGGAAGATTACTTTCGTAGAAGTTCCATATGACCTGGAAAGGGCGATCGTGGCACAATTTTCAATTGAAGCTCGGCAGGAACGAAAGCTGGGATTTTTTTCGAAGTTATTCGGCAACGGTATGTTCCAGCCGTTCCTCGCAGTCGGCATAGTAGCCGTCATAGGCATCATTTTGTTCTTCGCAAATAAACCGAATGTCATACTACCGACCTTAAAAGGATCGACAGAAACAGTACAGGCCGCTCAACAAGATGCTTTCTCGCTCGCCGAGACGAATTTTCAGAATATCCTCAGCGGCAAATTCACACCACAGGTGACTGCAGTAGCATCGTCCGACGTCGCATCATTCATAGATCGGAACGCGGGTTATTCTGTTCAGCTCCCTTCGGTGGCGACCGCCGACTGGGTCGGCGGAATGGTTTCAGACTATGGCGGCAACAAGATGGTACAGGTAGTTTATAAAATAGGCGAGGAGTATATCTACATCTGCAGCTTCGCTAAAAGCGTCGTCAATTCCAAGAAGATTGTATTTCCATCGGATTGCACCAAAGCGATGGAAGCTGCTGGATGGTTCTGGGGGCAGGATTCAAACGGCGACACCCAAGCCGCATGGAGCAGCGACGATCACGTATGTATTGCAACTTCAAATCTTGAAAAGAACGAACTGGTTGCATATCTAAATTTCTCCGTGAATGGCGGTAACCCGACGACAAAGCCATGATTAGATATTTGACTCTTTTGCTTGTAACACTGTTTCTTTTCGACTCGTGCAGTAAACAGCGGGCCCCACAGACCTCATCTTCCACCAGCAATGTCGGTAAAAACAATTTCAAAGGGAATGTTTCTCTCTCTGCGGGTGCGACGCCCTCTTCAGGAAAAAACGCTTCAGACTTTTACTGGTACGACTCGAATGGGAAAAAGATCTCTCTGAGCGGTCTGAAGGGTAAAACGGTTCTGATAAACTTTTGGGCAACGTGGTGCGGGCCGTGCAAAGCCGAACTTCCTGACATCGAGTCCTTGAGTAAAACCTATGCCTCCAGAGGACTCGTCGTCATCGGAGTATCCGTTGACAAAGGCGGTAGTCTTCTTTCGGATGTATCCGATTTCGCTTCCCGAAACGGACTCACTTATCAAATTGTCATCGACAACGACGATGTCGCCGATGCGTACGGCAACGTAAACGCAATCCCGACTTCGTTTCTCGTCGACAAGAACGGAAAGATCGTCGACAAGTGGATCGGGATGAGAGACAAAGAGTTCCTTGAGTCTACAGCGAAGAAATATCTGGACTGAAAGTTAAGAAGCTCGAACTTTCATACCCCGGGCCCCAAATAAAATCCAACTGCCAAATTCCAAATTTGAATATGCTTTTATTGCTGTCGGACAATTGGGATTTGAAATTCGTTTAGAACTTGGAATTTCAGATTTCGGACTTTCCAAAGCGCAGTAGCGCTAACGGGAGTTGAACCCGTGTTTTCGCCTTGAGAGGGCGACGTCCTGGGCCACTAGACGATAGCGCCGTAAGAAAATTCTAGATGGTAAATTCTGAGTACTGGATTCGGAAACTGCTCGATATAATTCAAAATCTAGAATTTGAAGAAAGCTGCCCGGCTAGGGCTCGAACCTAGACTTTTCTGATCCAGAGTCAGACGTGTTGCCAATTACACCACCGGGCAATGATTGAATTTAGGCGAAGCCCGCGGCTTTCATTACTAAAATTTAATTCTTGTGGGTTAATTTCCCAAGAGCTTTCGGAACAGGCAATCATGCAGGAGAGGCGTATGCCTCTCCCTTTATTTGGATTTCACTATCTTACCATTTGAGCGAACGACGTAATTGCCTTTTGCGTCTCCTGCTTTCTTTTCATTGGGAAGTGTCCCGGATGAACCCTCAACCCTGAATCTTGAAACTAAATCCTGCAGGTTCAAAGTCAACTTACTGAGATCCTCCGAAGAACGGGCAATTTGCCCAACAACGTTCGCGTTTTCCAGTGTCACATTACTTATTGCATCAATATTCTTGGTGATCTGTTCCGCTGACGCTGATTGCTCTTCGCTTGCCGCCGCCACCTGTGTGATTACATCCACGACTTCGCGCGCGGCCGTAATGATACGCTGCAAGGATTTCCCCGCTTTATCTGTCAAATCCTTTCCTTTGTCTACTTCCTTTGTGCCACTTTCCATTGAGTTCACTGCCTCAGCTGTATCTCTTTGAATCTGTTTGATCATGGACGTTATTTCTTTCGTTGCACTCGTCGTTCGTTCCGCCAAATTCCTCACTTCATCAGCGACTACTGCGAATCCCCTTCCGTAATCTCCTGCCCTAGCAGCTTCTATGGCAGCATTCAACGCAAGCAAATTGGTCTGGTTGGCTATGTCATCAATTACTTGTATGATCTTGCCTATCTCGTCGCTACTTCGCCCCAAGGCTTGGACCATCTCTGCTGATTTCTTGACTCTACCTGCAATCCGGTTCATCCCATCGATAGACTCAGCTACATCTTTGCCGCCTTCCTGTGCAATGCTACCAGCATTCCTTGCTGATTCCGCGGCGATCGATGCGTTTTTCGTCGTCTCAAGTATTGTCTTAGTCATCTCTTCGACCCCATTCGCTACCTCGGAGGCTTGCGAGCTTTGCTCCTGGGCACCCGTTGCCATCTCTTCAGTGCTGGAAGATATTTCATGACTTGCGCTTGCTGTTGCAGCTGCGGCCTCAGACACCTTGACTAGCATCGATCTGATATTTACTATAGCCTTGTTAAATCCATTGTAAAGTCTCCCTATCTCGTCGTCATTTTCGACGTCGAGACAGACGGTCAAGTCACCATCGGCAAACCTTTCCATCTCCTGAAGAATTCTTGCGACCGATTCCGACAGATATTTCTTTTGTTCTTCCGAATCTTTTATGGCCTCTTCCACTCTCAGAGAAATACTGTCCTTTTCCCTTTTTAACATATCGTTCACATCTTTTATACTCTCAGTCATTCTTTTGAAAGAAGCTGCCAGTATCCCGATTTCATCATTACTCTCGATCTCCAAATCCACTTCCAGGTTGCCGTCAGCCACCTGCTTCACCGCACTGTTGAGTTTATCTATCTGCCGTGTTATGATTTTCGTAAGCCAAAGAATCGCGAAAATACCTCCCACAAATATTGACAAGATTACCACCACGGACAGTCCCGAGTTCATCAAGATAGCGTTGTTTACTTCATGCAGAGAATAAACCAAAATAATTTTTCCGAGAGGAGCATCCTTATATTTCACGGTCGAGCATGCCATCAAGCCGTTGCTGGTCTCCGTCACCTGATCCGGGTCCTGCATCGTTACCGAATTTACCTTGATGTTGGTAGGGTTATATGTAACGATCTCGAGGTCCTTATCGTCTTGGATGGATATATATATTACATTTTTGTCCTTCTGTGCCCATTTAAATGCGATCTGAACCAGATTGAAATTGCTTTCGCCCAACCCCATCCCGACCGAGAATGAAAGCATTTCGCTAAGCGTCGTGACCTGCGATTCCACTGTCCTCTTGCTGTCCAATCTTTGCCTTATCGGATAATACAGAGCAACAAAGACAACAATCATGGCCAGTATCAGGGCCACCGACGCAACAATCTGTGAGCGTATCGACTTCTTAACTGACTCCAGTAACTTCATGTTCACACCTCCATTCTCATTGAAGAACAAGGACTGCAGAGCCAGCCCCGCGAGAGGCTGGTTCTGCAAGTACAAGCCATGCTATCATTCTATTGTCAAGAGTACCTTGACTTTTGCATTCACTTTGTCGGCTTCAACATAGCCGATAGCGCCCGGCGTAGATGCCACCTTGTCGAGAATTTCATCGGTAGAATTCATCCCCTCGGGCGGCTGGCCTTCACCGGTAAGTTGTGCCCTCATCCACAGCTTCTTCATTTCCATTGAAGACATGCCGAACGCATCGAAGAATTTCCTAGACACCTCATTATCTGATTTGAGAGTCACCGGTATAATAATGCTGCCGTTGCTCCATGTTTTTTGCCTCAAAGAATAAATGTCGTTCAACTTGCTGATCTGTATGGATTCTTCGGGAACCGATTTATTGGCGATGACCGCGACTTGGGCCTGGGCACCCGCAGCAGCCAGCACAACCAAAGCCACCAGGAAAAACTTGTAGAGTTTCATTTTCATACTCCATTCTTTATTAATTAGCATCATTCAAAAGTATACGCTGGTTGCTAAAAGATAAGCGTTTGTTGTTACCGGGATGGCATTACTTATTTTCGATTTGCAGTTGAGATATTGCGCTTTGACAACAATATCATCGCCAAATTTATATCCGCCACCGACGGTAACCACATGGACGCCGCCCATAGAAAGCTCCTGATCATCAGTTGTCAGAAAATCATACCCTGTGTAAGCAAATATCTTGTCGGTGAAGTTGTACAGGAGATTTATGTGTTCGTATTTTTTCTCAAAGCTTTGAGGTGTCAAAAGTATGGTCGGATTAGTTGGCAGTTGTGCCAGCTCTGCCATGAACTCTGCGAGAAGCGTTGCTTTATTGGCGTCCGAAAGAATATGATGCACCTTGATATATTCACCTTCAAGCTCGAATCCCGCAACCGAATAATTCAGATATGCACCGAATCGTGTTCGCGGGACATAACCAATCCCGTAAGCCCAGAGATTGGCTCTATCGTAAGTGCCCGAAACTCCGAGAGACAAATTACCACAATCAACACCGAACCTGCCGCCAAACATTTTAAACTTCGTTGTGTCGTTACCTATTTGACCGAAACTGCCATTATTCTTCACCAGGTTATCCGTTGAGAGATTGCCCATAAAGGCAGCATAGTTGACGCGTAAACCGCCACTGATCGGAAGATAACCATAAATCTGCAAATATGCCTGAAGCGGCACGAAATCCTGGGTATTAAAAAGATTGCTGAAGGCAGTTTCGTACGCGATCGGCCTAAAAATATATGGCAGAAGAACAGTGCGATCTTTGATTTCATTGAAATTATTGAATCGCGGGACGAGCAGGCCGAATTTCACACTTAGCTCCTCGGAGGGTGAATACTTCAGCCAGGCTTCCTCTATGTTCAATGCACCTATGTCGTCGCTTGACGAAAAGGAATTAGTGAACTGCAAATTGACGAATGAGCTAACCTGTGTGCCAAAGTCCTTCTGAAGAAAAACATTCATCTGCTGCATCAAGAATGAATTTGGTTTGAACGACTGGAATAAACTTGGTACAGGAGATTGAGGATAGCTGATATCAACAGTCTCATGCATGAAATTGTTTTGGAAATACCCGAATATTCTCAGATCATCAGATTGACAGAATGCTGCCGTGGAAAACGACAATAGCATGATGAGAGCGAAAATGCTCCGTTTGGTTTTCATAGCGTTTCTCCTTGTTCATTGTCTGTTTGTGGTTGTAATCGATTGGGAGCCGTCAATACCTTGACGCAAACTCTTTCGTGATATGCAGTTTCCATGAGCCACACTCAGGGACCTATATGTTCTTTACCATTTGACGTTGTTCTGAACACAACGCGAATAAACGTTTAGAAAAGATAAAAGGCAAACATAAGATCAGACCGGGTTTATCATGTAAGAATGAACGAGTGCCGTTCACACCTGTACCATAATGACTGTTTCAGCACTCAACCAACTACTGCCATAACAACCTGGCTCAACTAATCACATATATCGGATCAAATTGAAAATTCTCGAGTGCTCATGTCTTGACCACATGCGAATGTTTGAGCAGATATTGCCTGAGACCGGCCGAAACCACCAAACACGAAGTCACCGACGCAAACATAATTTGCCGGGGGATCAGGTCAGTAAATTACAGTATAAGGAGCAAAATTTGTACCACGAGTCCACGGGGAACCCGTTATATAATGACGCCTCAAGCCGCACATGAGAAGCACGATGGTACAAGATGGTAACATGATGTGTAGAAATGGAGACGCAATATCCGCTGCAACCAACGGATCAGCCCGGCAAATCACAGGCGTGCCGGATGCTGCACCAGCCCTGCAAAGTTCTCAAAACTTTCACAAGGTCAGAACATGGCTTTATAACCCGCCCTCTCGACCGCACGACGGGCAGCATCGAAGACTACCGGCCGATCGTTGTATGGGTTCACTGGCACTTCAGGATAGTTTCTTACCTTCTTGAGAAGATCATCAGCTTCACTGCCGGCAAGCTGTTCGATAAGCTGGTACAGTCCGCCTTCTTTTTCCTCGAGCGCGTTATGGACTCGCAGAATCGAGCGGATTGTCGCAACGATCTGCGTCGTCGGAGAAGGGACCATAAGAGCAACGAGTGCCCCATGATCCAGGCGAAGCCGAGCAGCAACCTCTGCCTGCTTTCCGTTTTGAAGCCGTGCGATAGCCGGCAAGATTATCTTTTCTTCTATGCCAATATGTTTAAGCAGCCCTTGACGAAAGTCCGCATAAGCTTTCATGTCGATTTTCCCCTGTTCTGTGACTGAGCGTTCCAACAAATCATCGAGCCTCTCATGATCACGCGCCAGATATTCGTACAGCATTCCCATAGTGAGTTTACAGAGACGGTGTGATTATTCTATTCATCGAAGAAAGAGCAACTCAGACTCTTCAGTCTCACGACGTTCATGGATTGATAGAACCGCGATCCTGCTTACCAGAACCGTGCGAGAGTAATCCGAAAGTGACCAATGCAACGGCAAAGATCGCGCCGCTGGTTATGATGCTTATGACTTTAGTCAGAAGAAGAATTGCGAGCACCACGCAAACTCCAAGGAACGAAAAACCGGTAATTCTCATATGACTCTCGCTAATCTTTCACAAATTTAGAATTGAAAGAGAAAAGTATCAAGAAAATTGCAGTTCCATCAGCAATTCGGCGTTGAATATTTTCGAATTAGAATTCCGCTTCTATCCCAACCACAGGAAGCAAAGCAAACTGGTATACGTTTTCTCTTGAGCCGTCAGAGTTGTATTGGTAGTAGGCAATGTTCTTCCTGTTATAGATATTCTGCACGGAGAATAGAATGACGAGATTCCAGGTGCGAAAATTAAACCTGCTCGAAAGCTCTAAGTCAAGCCGGTGGTAATCGGGATATCTTGCGGAGTTTATGTCGTTCGTTGCCTCCCACCATCCCCTGGTCCAGGTGATTCCGCCTTCTCTATGCTGCTCGGAAGCGACATAGATCTGCGGAGTATAAGGCATCCCGCTCGAATACCGCCATCGGGCACTCATCTCCATGTCGTTGGAAAATGGAAGGACATAACTCGGGTATTTGATGTAGAAAGGCATCGCATCCAAATCCGATCGCAAGTTTGCAAACCTTTTCCCTGCGATAACGGTAAGGACGTATGGAGTGTCATACCACGACGGAAAAGTCTTCCCTTCCATGCCTAACCGCGGATCATAATATTTGGAAAACATTCTCGAAAAACATATCGTGCCGTAGATATCTTGTACCAGCTTCTGTTGAACAAGGAGGTCGATGCCGTAAACGTCTTCTCTGCCGACGTTCACAATTTGTTCCGATCTGAATGTTTGATCGCTGAAATGTATAAAATCTTCCGAGGTTGGTAATCCGGAATATTTCTTGTAATAACCTTCAATGTCGAATTTCAGCCCCTCGGCTAATATGTCCTCGATGCCCAGAACGTAATGGTCCGCCAGGCTGCATGAGAGATAGCGGTTCACACCTGATTGATACCTGTCGCCAAAATCAGGAAGCGGAGGCGTCTGATAATATTTTCCCACGGCCAGGTTAACAGTAGTGACGTTCGGAACGATCGAGTAGGACGCGGAGAAGCGCGGACTCATATTTCCGTTCCCGCTGTATGAAAAATAGTCATACCTCACTCCTATATTGAAAACGAGCCGCTCGTCAAACAGACTTATCCTGTCATTAAAATATCCGTACGCTTTGTAATATTGTGGAAAGCGAAAATCATAGTTTATATTCGCAGCCGGGACCACAACCGTGGTATCGAAGGCGCCGAAGTTGTACCTTGCCGTATCCCCATCTGCTGACTCGATCGCCCTGAAGTAAATGAATTTCGCCGCACCGCCGAAATTAAGCTCGTTTACTTTGTTCGCATTCAAAATAAATTCTGCATTCAGAGTCGTTTCGCCCTCATCATTGTTGTCGCCGTATATTTTCCTGCTGGTCAAAATGTTCGTGGCAAATACCTTTCCGTCGGTGCCGTATCTTCTTTGCGTAAAATCGGAAGTCACCAAATTATCATTGTTATAATCGTTTTTTGAGATTGTAATGATCGAAACAAATTTCTCGGACCACTTGCTGTTGAGCGTCAAACCCGCCGCATACTGGTGCTGCCTTACGTTGACGTTATATACGTCGACGGAGTCGCTGCTCCCGGCAAGCGCGAGATCAGTGATTTGCGGCTCGCCCGCAATATCTATCCTGTCGTTGCCATAGATACCGGAGAAAGAAAGTTTGTGAGTCTCCGAAAGATCGTACACTACTTTTGACTGCAGGTCGTAATATCTCGGAACTGCCGTGAGCCCGACCGCGCCGGCGATCAGATCCAGGAAACTGTTCCTCGCCGAAAGGATCCACGACCCTTGGCCTCCGTTTATGCTTCCCTCAAGGACCGTTCCATATCCAGCCATAGACAGGTTTGCATTTCCGGTAAGAAGTTTATCGCGAGTCCCTTCCCTTGTCGTGATGTTTATGACCGACGATGATTTGTCTCCATATTTGGAAATGAAACCACCGGTTGAAAATTGCACATCCTGGATCAGATCGACGTTGACCATGTTTATCGGTCCGCCGGAGTTGTATTCATTCGGATAATGGTTTGTCGACTGAATCTCCATATGGTCGAAGACCGTAAGGTTCTCGTCGGGTGCGCCGCCCCTGACCAATAGTTCGTTTGTTTGATCGGTCGAAAAGGATACGCCAGGCATTGCTTGAAGTATTCTTTGGTAATCCATATCTGAGCCGGGCGATCTCCTGATTTCTTCCGACCCGAGAGAGACCGTGCTCATAGGATTCTCACTCGCGGCCTTATCGAAATAATCGGGAGTAACGGTTACCTGATTGAGTTCCAGTGCGGTTTCGGACATTTTGATTGCGACATGAGTTTCACCGCCCGTGGTGACGATGATATCGGTTTTTATCACCGCCTGATAACCGATAAGGCTCGCTCTCAGCGAATAGCTCCCGACGGGCGCCCATATCTTGAATCGGCCGTCTTCGTCGGTTGCTGCCCCGACATTTTTTAGTTCATTTATCAGCACCGTCACGCCAACCAATGGCTGGCCGGTCTTTGCATCGGTAACGTAACCCGTAATTGTGCCGGTCGGCGATTCTGCCTGCTGAGTCTGTGAAAAAGCATTTGCAGCAAAAAGGAAGAACACGGACAATGCTGTTGTCAAATTCTTTGTCATGTTGCTTGCATACCTTGAATTTTTGAATGATACTAGTCCTTAAATTGGATAAGGAATTGCATCTTGATCTTAGACGGCCTTGCAGCCTCTATTCCGGAGGAACTCCCTCGGGCACTCAGCGACTACGCGGCAATGGCTAATTCTACGGAGTTTTCTCTATGAGGTTCCGTCAACTTCAAGCAGAATGAGATGACGCGGTTACCACCTGCCCACACATTTAAGAATAAAAATAAATTGATGAACTTCATGTGACCAGTGTCATCCGCAGAGTATCTTGCGGTCAAACTGCCGGATGTTCGTGAGTCAAGCAATGAAGCGTACCTAATCCCCAAGCCAGATCGAGCGCGTGAATGCCGATGACGGGCCGATCACTGATTAACTCACCAATAATTCCGAGCGCTTCTTTGTCGTGCGGATCGTCAAAGGTCGGTACGAGAACTGCGGCGTTAGATATATAGAAGTTCGCATAACTCGCGGGAAGTCTTTGCCCTTTGAAGATTACCGGATCAGGCATTGGCAGAAAAATAATCTCCGGTTTCGAGCCGTCTTCGAGTTTGAAGTCTTGCAGTCGCTCTTTATTCTCCTGGAGATCTCCAAAATTGTCGTCGCTGGTATTTTCTTCACGGACGAGCAAAAGAGTGTTTGCGTTTACAAACCTGCATAGATCGTCAACATGTCCGTGAGTGTCGTCGCCCGCGATTCCTTTCCCGAGCCAGAGGACATTCACAATTCCAAGATAATTTTTGAAAACTTCTTCATAATCCGTTTTAGTAAAACCGGGATTTCTCGCTTGAACCTTCTCGTTCAGCAAACACTCTTCTGTCGTAACAAGTGTTCCGAGACCGTTCGTATCGATTGCCCCTCCTTCGAGTACCACGTGTGCTCCATCATATTCCGGGATGAAATTTGTCAAACCGAACTTCTTTGAAATAAATCCGGAAAGTTTTTGGTCTTTTTTATAATCATGGTACTTAGCCCAGCCATTGAACTTGAAATTGACTTGAGCAATCCCATCCTCATTTTTCACAAACAGCGGTCCTGAATCACGTGTCCACCCACGGTTCGTTTTGAATGTGAAAATTTCGACGTTGGTCAGATCTACGTTTGCAGACCTTAAGACATCTAGTGCCTGCTTTTCATGGTCTTTACATTCGACAATTACCCTTGCTTTCTCCCCCCGGGAAATTCTTTTTACGATTTCAGCATAGACCCACGGTACCGGCGCAAATTTTCCCGGCCAGTCAGATTTATTGTGAGGCCATCCGAGCCACGTCGCCTCGTGTTTTTCCCATTCTGCGGGAAGGCGATAAGCGAGCTGGGACGGATAAATGTTCAGGTTCTGTATTGGCATATCATCAATAAGTCAAAATCCAAGATTTAATACCTTTCCTTCGAAGCCGGAAATAATCAAAACCATTTGAGGAGAATTCATTCTAATTATTTATTCACGGTGGAAGAATAGTAATCGAGGACCTTCAATGCGAATCGCGATGAAACCGTCACGGGTCCTCCTCCCATTTCTATGCCCACTTCGATGGCTTCCATAAGTTGTTGTTCCGTGGCGCCGGCGAGCATGGCTTGATGAATGTGCCACTCCATACACGATTCACAGTTGATAACGACGGATATCCCCACCGCGATAAGCTCCTTGTGCATTTTAGCAAGCTCGCCAGAAGAAAATGCCTCCTTTTCCAACTCCAAGAAAGCCCGAAAAACTTTCGAATGATTGTCTAAAAATTTACCATGGGCTTCCTTCCGATCCCGGATAATTCTCTCAATCTTTGCTTTGTCATACTCGCTAATCACGTCTCATTCCTCCAAAAGTTTTGCGGATCTAATGCCTCAACTAACAAGTGATCGATGAACAAAATCCCCCTTCTGAATTCCAACTCTTGAACTTGGCTTAACTGCCGGAGAACCTCTCCTTGATTCCACCATAAGCATCAATTCTCCTATCTCTCAGGAACGGCCAGTTCTGTCTGATGTACTCGATCCTCTCCAATCTAATCTCGGCAAAAAGAATTTCTTCTTTGTCGGCCGATGCCTGGGCGATTATCACACCTTGAGGATCGGCGACGAAAGATTGCCCCCAGAATTCTATCCCTGCACTCTTTTCATCTTGTTTTTCCAACCCGACTCGATTCACGGCCGCCACATAAATTCCGTTCGCAATCGCGTGTCCCCGTTGAATGGTCCTCCACGACTCAAATTGCGCCTTGCCATGTTCGGCCTTCTCGTGAGGATGCCAGCCGATCGCGGTTGGATAAAACAAGATGCTGGCGCCCTTGAGAGCTGTGAGCCGCGCAGCTTCAGGATACCATTGATCCCAGCAGATGAGGGTACCGATGTCTCCATATTTTGTTTTGAAAGAATCAAATCCTAAATCGCCCGGAGCGAAATAGTACTTTTCGTAAAACGCAGGGTCGTCGGGGATATGCATCTTCCTGTAAACGCCCGCGATATGGCCGTCAGCGTCTATGATCACGGCGGAGTTGTGATAGACACCGATGGCTCTCTTCTCGAAAACCGGAACGATGACGACGACTTTGTTCTTCTTTGCGACTTTCGAAATAGTCTCCGTGGATGAACCGGGAATTGTTTCCGCCAAGTTAAAGTTCGTCATGTCTTCCGTCTGACAAAAGTAAAGCGATCTGAACAATTCAGGCAGGCAAATAACCTGGGCACCGTTCTTGGCTGCTTTCTCGATCCATGAAACCGCTTTCTTCAGGTTGTCATCCGGGTTCTTCCCGATCGCCATCTGCAAAAGGCTCACGGTAAACTTTTTGGGAATCTTAAGATGTTTATTCTTTTGTTTCATCAACGAGCGTGCATCCATCATACTAGGAATAAAATAATAAATATCGCTCAAAAATCTTTAAGAAAATCATGGCGGTCTTTTTACATTTGTTTTCTGATGAGCAACGCTTCTTCCCCGTTTGTAACGGTGATATCCAGATCTTTCAGTATCCCGTCGCTTAAACCGTATATCCAGCCATGCACGTTCAATTCCTCTTTGTCTTTCCATGCGTTCTGGACAAATGTTGTCTGAGAGACATTCCAAACCTGCTCCATGACGTTGAGCTCACAGAGAAGGTTATGGCGGAGCTTCTCGTCAAACCGCGACTCCAATTCTATCCCGTGTTGAATGTATAAATCCCTGATATGCTGAAGCCAATTGCTCAGGAGGCCCTGTTCCGAATTTTCCATCGCGGCTTTGACTCCGCCGCAACCGTAGTGTCCGCAGACAATTATGTCCTTCACCTTCAGTATCTCGACCGCAAATTGAATGACCGAAAGACAGTTGAAATCCGTGTGCACAACAAGGTTGGCGATATTTCTATGTACGAATATTTCGCCTGGAAGAAGATCCACAACCTCCGTTGCGGGAACGCGGCTATCCGAACACCCGATCCAGAGATATTTCGGCGACTGCTGATTTGCCAGCCTGGAGAAAAATTCAGGATCATTTGCCTTCAATCTTTCAGCCCACCTCTTATTGTTTTCAAATAAATGTTTTAATGTTCTCATACAACAGTATCATCCCTATCAACAAATTTTCGGTCTCTTAAATATCCATTCTATCCTTGGATCTTCCGTTCATCATTCAAAATGGCATTAGTCGCTTCATCCAGGATTCTCCAAATATCGTCTATCCACGCCAAATGTTCGGGCTTCATCAAAACAGAACGAAGGCATCCTATCGATTCACGATCTGGCTCCATCCCTGCAGAGGACAAATCAAAAAATTTTGTCGGCAGTTCAGCAAGGGCAAGGTGAAGATTTCGTTTAGCAGCTTCCTTAAAAATATTTTTAGATCGCTCGGAAGCTTTGCTGACAGCTTCTGCTTTTGGTGCCCACACAATAATATCAAGCTCCGGTCGAGAGGTAGTAAGAAATCTATGATCCGCCTCGAGCCTTCGATGCAACTCCAGAGCTGCTTCCCTTCCGGCACCGAGAGACTTGGCAAACTCACCGCCGCTGATAAGCGGCAAGAATTCTTGAGTAGCCCAAAGAGCAACCGCCGATGCTCCGGCACGCGAGCATTCCAGACTTATCTCACCAAGATGAAGTTCGGTTGAAGTGAAATATGTATAGGGCGAATCATGCTTATAGAATCTTGCTACGGCCGGATCTCGGAATATTACACACCCGCATCCGTATGGTTGAAGGCCGTGTTTGTGGGGATCGACGACTATGGAATCAACTTCGGACAACCTGTCGAAAGATTCTCTTGTTTCACGACTCAAGTTATCAGCCAAAATAAAATATCCGCCGTAAGCTGCGTCCGCATGAATCCGGAAGTCATATCGCTCGCGGAGTTCGAGGATTTGAGATAGCGGATCAACAGCCCCGGTTGCAGTCGTGCCGATCGTAACAACGACAGTCTTTACGTCGCCGTCTTCTAAAATGTTTTTCAAAGACTTGATATCCATCCTTCCCTCAGTATCGCATGGAATAGATTCGAACTTCAGACCAAGAGTATTACTGATCCGCGAATGGGTATAGTGGGCCTGTTCCGAGGCGACAACTTTCTTGCCTGGATTTAATTGATCCGCAATCCACAATGCTTCGAGGTTTGCCATCGTTCCGCCGCCGGTGAGGTGACCGACATGTCCTTCCCATCCAAACATTTTTGCAATTTCTGCGACTGCTTCCTTTTCCATCGCAGAACTTGCGCGTCCACCGTCGAGGGCGTGGTTGTTCGGGTTGATCCACATCGCCAGCATATATGCGACGCGGGCGATTGGATGCGGCGGCTTCAACATCTGACCCGCGTACAGCGGATGAAAGTAAGGGTAGTTATCCGCGAGTCGCTCAGCCACCTTGAGAATCGTCTTCTCGAACTCGCCCTTGTTCTTAATCGAAGTCGTGGCCGAAGGAAGTTTGAAAAAACCTTTTTCCAATTCATCCAGGGCCGAACGGAAAACAGCCAGCGAATCCTTCTCAAAAACGTGCGAAACCGGAACACTATTTTTTCGAATGTTCTTCCTGCCTCCGTTTTTAGATTTCTCGACTTCCGACTTTCCTATTTTCTTATTTCCTGATTTTTTTATCGTCAATCGGTTTTCCTCTTCCAAGAATAATTTAAGTCGCGGGGAGAAACTAAACCAATGGTGGCGATATTTGCAAAAAGGCGCCGCCTGCTTTGAACTGTGGCTTGGTTGGTCTGGTTTCGTGGAGGTACTAAAATTTCAGCATTGAGCTAAAGTGACGTTGAGTTTAAGATGAGAATAAATTTCCGAGTAATGGAATTATTTCCCGGATTTTCGTGGAGTAACCTGACCTGGTGCTTGTCTTGTGAAAATCAAGCCGTTCAACCACGAGAGAAGGACAGACAGGAAGCCCAACGCGATCAGCCAGGGAAAGTGGAACCCGCCACCAACAAGCATCGCAACAAAGCCGACAGAGCGCACGGTGTCCGCCCCGCGCCCCATGTACTTTTTCAGATACTTGCCCAGGCGGGACTGTTTCTGTTTTTCGAAATCCATAAGCCTGAGCATGAAAAGGGAAATAATCAGCGATGGAACAAACGCTACGATGAGACCTTCGATAATTAGATGAACCCAGAGCAAGTAAACGGCGGCAAATGTGGCGATGACGTCCGTCGTCAATTTAAAAGGATGAATCTGGTGATAAAGAGTTTTATCAATAATATTCATCGCTTTAATAGGTCCCTTCCGAACAAGTCAGCCCGCATGTATTCACGCATAAATTTCGCGCTTGAGTTTTTCCCAATCTTTTTTTCTCATACGCACCTTCAAATGGAGACTGCCGGGGCGCTCGTCCTCCTGGACGAATTCTGCTACCGACAATATTTTCGCCAGCTTTTCCGACTGAGCAGGTTTTATGCGAAACGATTTCTCGACAATATCCGAACTCATCAAGGCGAGCATCTTATCTTTCAGCTGGTTAAGGTTTATGTGCCGCTCCGCGGAGATCGCGACAGAATTTCCGTCATATTCCTTCAGGACTCTCCTGACGACGCCAAAATCTGCAATACGATCCACCTTGTTGAACACTAACACGGCCGGTTTTGTATTGCATCCGAGCTGGGAGAGAGTCTCTTTGACAATGTCGATCTGCTCGCGGAAAGTCGGGGCGGAAATATCGACAACGTGTATGATGTAATCGGCAAAAGCAACTTCTTCAAGCGTCGATTTGAACGATGCGACTAAATCGGGAGGAAGCTTGCGAATAAATCCGACCGTGTCGACGAGAAGACACGGAATCGATGGAGAAAGAAAAGCCTTGCGCGTGAATGCGTCGAGTGTCGCGAAAAGTTTGTTCTCCGCAAATGTCTCGGCGCCGCTAAGCGCCTTCATCAGAGTGGATTTCCCTGCGTTAGTGTAACCGACAAGTGCAAACTTTGGGACATCACTCCGCCGGGCACGGCGCAGCTCTCGCTGGCTTGAGATAGCCTCCAACTTCTCGCGCAAAACTGAGATCCGTTTCTTCGCCACGCGCCTGTCAACTTCGATCTGTTTCTCGCCGGGCCCTCTTGTGCCGATGGCGCCGTACTGTTTGGAGAAATGCTGCCATTGTCCTGCAAGCCGTGACATGTTGTATTTAAGTTGTGCCATCTCGACCTGCAATTTGGCTTCACGTGTTCTCGCACGCAAAGCGAAAATATCTAAGATAAGTCCGCTTCGATCCAGAACCCGTCTATCAATTATGTTCTCTAAATTTCTGATTTGAACTCCCGAGAGATCCTCGTCAAAAATGACAAGGCTTACATCATCGCTTTCGCAAATAGCCCTTATCTCTTCCGCCTTCCCTTTTCCGATAAAGTATGCCGGGTCCGGGGACTGTCTTTCCTGACGGATTTTCCCCACAACTTTAGCGCCGGCTGTGTCCGCCAGAAGAATCAGCTCATCGAGAAATTCTTCAACCCGCCCATGCTCGCCGTTCTCTGCAAATGAGGCCCTTGACTTAAACTCAACCCCGACGACAAGCGCTCGTTCCTGATTATTATTCGTCGAAATCAATTCTGTTTGTCACACCTCGTTTTTTTGTTACAACACAAAACAATATAAGCAGTTCCATCAAGCCGATCCAATGATGTGTAGCGACGCTCGGCTCCGCTAACGTCCCGCCGACGGAACGGTTCTCATTCTCGAAACAAAGATCTCCAGCAGTAAAAACATCAAAGCCGTGCCTGCAAAGAAAGAGGACAGGTCTCGACCCCGGTACAGTCTGTCAATATTAGCTGCAGAATTCTTATCTGCATTTAGTAAAAATACATTTCTCTCATCGAAACCGAGGCGTTTCGCGAAGTCAGACACCTCGGCTCGGGAAGCTTTCGAAAGATCAGACTCACGCGGGTCGACATTTACCGAGACTTCGCAGAGAGTTGACCCGCTCGCCAAGGAATAGATCCCCGGGGCGTCGAAACCGTTAAGCAGGAACTTCGCAGTGCCGCCGACGTAATTCGGGACCACTTCAGATTTGCCCTCGTCAGGGGCAATCAACGTTGCGCTACTGATTCCCCCTAATGAATACGCGTAGTCAGCTTCCTCTCCGGCATAAATCTGAATCGGCTTGTATTTGACTGCGGCAGAATAAAACATGGCGCGCTGTACCACCACCGGGAAAAACGGCGACATCGGGAAATTCGATGATGAACTGTCTGCGGGCGAAGCCACAACAAAAACAAAGCCTCTCCCCACTTCTCTGCCGATCAGAAAAGGTCCGGAAGCAGTGCTCATGAGGACATGCGAGAATGGGTTTGGATCAATGCGCGCCATGTTGGAAATCCTTGTTACCATCCGACTTTTGATTTGATCCGCACTTTCCTTGGAGGAAAACAAGCCGGAAAAAAAATCATCCCCGGCATCAATTCTCTCAATGTTCAAAAAATTTCCGCCGCTGCTCGAGAAAAAACTCAGCGCCCTGCCAACATTTATCGCGCCGAGCAATTCGTCGAAGAAATTGATTTGAGACGACCGAGGCGAAAAGAGCAAGATCCCGCCTCCTCCCCGTACAAATTGAATCAACTTTCCTTCAAAATTCCGGTTTGCCGAATATCCTTCCATCACGATGACATCGGTACCCGACAAATCGGTATAAGCCAATTGATCTGGAGTTACAATTCTTGTAAAAATACTCGTCGAAGTATCCATGACAGAATTGACGGCGCTGAGAACAAAATCATTCTCTCGTTTCGAAGTCACGATTACGATGTTCAACTCTTTGATGGCATAAAAAGAAAAATAATATTTGTTGTCCCTCTGGATGGAATTGTCTCCAAGTTCAATTATTCCTTTATGGAATCCTCCGTCCTGCACGCTGAACGCGAGCCGAACGCTCCGCGAACTTCCGGCGGGCAGGTCCACGATTCCTTGAGCCGCTTTGCGACCGTCCAAATATAAACTGACAACGATTCCTTTTTTCTCCGCACCCCCATTGTTAGCCACGGTCGCTTCAACTTCCGACGACGCGTTCACCTCCACGACCGGGTCCGAGAGCTTTACATTCGAGATCGATAAATTGTCATCCAAGGCTTCATTCGTCTGAAGGAAAAAAAGCATCGTGTTCCCTCTGCCAGATAAAAAAATATTGATGTTTTTGTTTTCCTTTTGCGTTTCGAACTCAGTCCGCTGGAGATCGCCAAGCAGATAAATTTCTTTGTCCGCATAGTTTGAGGATCTCAGACTGTTGACGGCCGCTTCGATTGCAGGCTCATATGCTACTCTCACGTTCGATGGATCAGCTCTGGATATCAGCGGCAAAAGAGACCGCGGGTTGATCGACGAAAAAATCCGGTCGTCGCGATGTGATCGGGTGAGATGGGACATAAAAACCAAATCCACGTTGTCCCCGACATTAAACCTGTTTATCAGATTCAAAGCCGTGCTTTTCAACTGAGAAAATATCTCGCCGTATTCGTTTCTTGCCGACGTCGATGGAGAATCGTCCAGGATCACCACGGCCGCTCCTTTGGAATCACCCCTGCCGATTCCTTTAAGTGCGGGTCTGGCAAACGCAACAACGAGAGACGCTATCGCAAGTGAACGAAGAAGCAAAAGGAGATAATCTCTCAATTTTACACGGCGAACAGAAGCGTGCTGGATTTCTTTCAGGAATTTTATCGAGGAAAATCCTACCGTTCGAAGTTTCTTCAGCTGCAGAAGATGTATGAGGATCGGGATTCCCGAGGCTATGAGGCCGAAGAGAACGAATGGATTGAGGAAGGTCATTCCTTTTGATCCGAATCGATGCGTGGTTTCCAGGGAATGTCTTCTACACCCGAGATTTCGTTAGCATACCTCGCTAGCACAAACAACAGGTCGGACAGACGATTGAGGAAAACAACAGCCTTGTCTGAAACTTCTTCCTTCTTTCTCAACGCGACGACCAGTCTCTCGGCGCGGCGGCAGACCGTTCGCGCGCCATGGAGAAACGATGCTCCCTTCGTTCCCCCGGGAAGGATGAACGATTTTAAAGGTCTCAATTTTGATTCGAAATCGTCGATGATTCCTTCTAGTGAGGTATAATCTCTTGCCGTGATTCGCTTAGCGGCGGGGGTTTTTACATCTGACGGCGTCGCGAGATCGGCACCGAGGACGAAAAGCTGATTTTGGATTCCTCCGAGAATCGAATCTAATATCTTGTTGTCATTGAACGAGCGCGCCGTTCCGATGACCGAATTTAATTCGTCTACGGTTCCGTACGCTTCTATTCGAAGATCGTCTTTGGAAACACGCTTGCCGCCGAAAAGGCTGGTCTCGCCCTTGTCACCTTTTTTAGTGTAGATTTTCAAAGTGCGACTAACCTTTCAAGCTCGATCGAGAGTTCCATAAGCACATTTGCCCTGGGCTGCTCATCCGCAGCAGCAAATGCGCGCGCCATGTTACGACAAGTCCGTGCCAACATTTCAATATCGGATGAATCTTTCAAGAAGCGCGGTTCGAAAGAAAAGCCCATATCACTTATGAATTCTTCGGCATCCTTTCTCGACATCACCCTGCCGCCATTGAAAACGTCCACAAAAATTTCTTTTCCCTCAAGGACAAATTTCACCAAAAAATGTGCAGGCGCACCCACGCCAAAGACGGGCAGATTTAGCCTTCTGCCGACAAGCAAGTAAATGACGCCGAGTGAAATTGGAATCCCGCGGCGGGTTTCAAGAACGCGATGGAGGATGCTGTTGTCCGGATTGTAATAGTCTTTTGCATTGCCGGCGAATCCCATTTCATTCAGAAAGAATTCATTGACAAGATGGACGATTTCGTAAGGATCTTCCACTGCAGCGATTCTCTTTCTCAGTTCGTTTGCAAGCTCATTGAGCTGGCTTTCGATGGCATTAAAATCCACTTCCGGGTACAGGGGCTTCGCAATTAAAAACAAAGCACGTTCAAGAGAAAAATCTCGATGCGACACAAAATCCAAAAGAGAATCGTAGTCTCTTTGAAGCTTGTCTAAGTATATCCTCGAGATAAAACTTTCGATTTTCTTCTTTATGTTCGGCTCGAGATTCGTTTTCTCCTTTTCAAGAAGACGTACAATTTTTTCCCCGCTGTTGATGATCTCTCTTTCAACCGCGGCAGAGACTTGCGGATCGTCGTCATCCAGCAGTTTCATCAGTGCTCGGACTTTGGACTCAAGTTCCTCTGTCATTCAAGATCCCTTTTGAGGGAGAGAGTTCTGCCTCTGCCGTAAAGCGATGCTTTTGGGTTGCGGCGGCACCTCATCATCCCAAATCATAATTTTTCTTGAGCCCTGACGTCAATACCTTGAAGGCGGTTTCAGGATCGTCTGCAAATGAAAACAATTTTAGGTCGGACCGGTTTATCGCTCCAGCCTCTACAAGCGCATTAAAGTTTAATATCTTCTTCCAGTATTCCGAACCGTATATCAGGACGGTCATCTTCTTCTTGATTTTTCCCGTTTGAAGCAAAGTCAGAACTTCCATCAGCTCGTCGAGCGTCCCGAAACCTCCGGGAAAAATGACGAGCGCCTTTGACATATAAACAAACCAGAATTTCCTCATGAAGAAATAATGAAATTCAAAATTGAGTTCGGGAGAAATGTACGGATTGGGGAACTGCTCATGCGGCAGACTGATATTCAGCCCTATCGAAAGGCCGCCCGCACGGATGGCTCCCTTGTTCGCCGCCTGCATGATACCGGGTCCACCGCCCGAGCAAACTATGAATCGCTGTCCATTACCGTTGCTCAACTTGATCGACCACCTCGTCAGCATTCCGCTCAGCTTCATCGCGTCTTCATAATACCTAGCCATTTCTCTTTCAGCTTGCGCCTTTTTCAATTCATCACGGAGTCTCACGAGTCGGCGGGAATCCGACTTGCGCTTCAATGCCCTTTGGAGATTTGACTGCGCTTCTATTAATCTCCTCTTTGCCTCCTTCATCGATATGTTGCGTGCCGAGCCGAAGAATACGATTGTATCCTTGATCCTGAGATGGCGAAATCGTGCAAGGGGTTCCAGATATTCGGCAATGATGCGGACGATGCGAGCGTCCGGGCTATTGAGAAACTTAGTATCCTTGTACGCCTTTTCAGACACTTTAATCCCAGAGGTAGTAGATTTTCTCCTTGGCATCTAGTTCCTATTCATGTTCATTCTATCCGATTTACCCTGTAAAGCGTTTTCACAGTACGGCACGTCCGCCATCGACGACAAGGATTTGTCCGGTCACATAATCCGCGTGGGCGAGATAGAGGAGTGCCATGGTGATGTCTTCCGCTCTGCCATACCGCTTGAGAGGAATCTTGCTTTCATCTATGTGTCTGATATTCTTTGATTCCTCACCGGGTATTATGATGGTTCCCGGCGCAATCGCATTAACTGTTATCTTCGGAGCAAGCACCTTCGATAATGCTTTAGTCAGCATGATGACCCCGGCTTTCGAGACATTGTAGGCAATATGCTCCTGCCATGCTTGCATGCCTCCAAGGGAAGCGAAGTTGATTATTTTACCGCCGCGCTGTGCCATGATCTTCGCCGCCGCGCGGGCACAGTAGAATTGGCCGGTAAGATTCGTTGAAATGACATCGTTCCACAGTTCATCCGACATATCAGTAATTGTCCTCCGCGGCGGAAATATTGCGGCGTTATTCACCAAAAGATCAAGCCTTCCAAAATGATCCAATGCCTGCCGAAACATCCTATCGACTTGTTTCGAGTTTCTGATATCAGCCTTGATCAAGATGGCTTCGATGTCAAGCTTCGCAATGTCTTTGACCGTTGCAGCGGCTTCCTTGGCCGACTTGGAATAATTGATGATAATATCCCATCCGTCTTCTGCAAGGGCCAGCGCCGATTTTCTACCCAATCTCCGTCCGCTGCCCGTTATCAGAGCGACTTTTCTTCCCCCCGGCATTTTCGACTTAGAACTCATTCAAGAATGTTTTTTTTGACAAACATTTCAGATACCATTTCGCAAACACGTTCTAAGCCCTCAGCATCGGCTTCATCAAACGAATTGTACTCCGAGCTGTCCAGGTCAAGAACGCCGAACAGTTTCTCCCCGTTCAAAATCGGTACGACAATTTCGCTCTTTGATTCCTGGTCACAAAAAATATGACCGGGGAACTCATAAACATTCGGGACTATTACACTCTTCCGTTGCTCTGCTGCCTTGCCGCATACCCCCCTTCCGATTTTTATTCTAGTGCATGCGACTTTCCCCTGGAACGGGCCCACGACAAGCTCACTATTCTTCAGCAAATAGAAACCGACCCATGATACACCCGGCAAAACCTGTTTCAATGCCGCGGAAATGTTCGCCAGGTTTGCGACATGATCAGCTTCGCCCTCGATGACGGATTTCAACTGAGGGATGAGTTCCCTGTAAATAGCCGCCCGGTCATCAACCGACGAAACTCTTATCTCTTCCATAGATATCTTAAACCATAAAGGGTAGAGTCGATAACTCGGCCTCTATGTTTTTTCCTCCGACTTTTACGAAATACTTTGAGCCGGGAACGACCTGCTGCATAGAGACATACGCCAGCGAAATCTCTTTACCGAGCCCCGGAGATCTAATGGAACTTGTTACGAATCCTACCTCAGATTCCACGCCGGAAGAAGAACTCTTTGCATCAATCACTTTTGACCCGGCATGAACTTTTGATGTTGTTATGAGACCCACAAGCCGCCTTCTCACCTTGTCATAAGTTTGAAGTCTCGCGACAACTTCCTGCCCGACATAGCAGCCCTTTGTGAAACTCACAGCTTCAAGGTTATTCACTTCCAGGGGATTCACATTCTCATTAAGTTCGCTCGGATATAGCGGAGTTCCTGCTTCAATGCGGAGAATCTCGAATGTTCCCAACCCGGCCGGCACAACGCCGTGAGTCCTGGAGTTGTCGAGAAGCAAGTTCCATACGAATTCCATATCATCTCCATTGACGAGAATTACGTAACCTGCCTCAAGTGCCAATCTCGTTCTCGACAAGAAAACCTCATGTGAACCCAAGAAAGTCCCGATGAAGTTATATAACGGCATCTTGCTCAGGTCTAAAAGTGTTTTGTGGCTCGAACGGGTGATCAGTTTCAGGAAATCCGGAGCGGATGGGCCGGTAACGAAAATCATCGGAAAATTTCCGGTGACATCCTCCACCTTCACATCTTCAGAGACGATAAACTTTTCAATCCATCTCTTTACATTTCCGGAATTCGTGGGGCTTGTTCGCAATAGAAGGCTCTCCTGTTGCGTATATACCGTGCACAAATCGACTACCCGACCCTTTTCGGTAGCAAGGAAAGTCTGCTTACCCATCCCGGGACGCATTCCGCTTAAATCGTTTGTTGAGATTCTATTGAGCAGATCAAGAGAATCCCTGCCAGTGAGCCTTAACTTACCAAAATGGGAAATATCGAAGAATGCTCCGTGCCGCCTGGCTGCTGAATACTCTTCTTCGACAGACGTGTATTTTTCGGGCACATCAGTGCCGTCAACATGAACCAACGTGGCGCCGAGCTTTCTATGCAGCTCTGCCCATCTACTCTCGGACATCTATAACTCCTCTACCAACTAAACGAATATATTACTCTGGAAATCCCGAATCAATGGAAGGACAGATAAGCCGTAACCAGTATTAATGCTGTATCGGCTGGTCCGAAAATTTCAACTGCGATGCAACGACGATTTGTTCCCGGACAATTTTCATGTTCTGCGAAACGGGCATAATATAAATGGTTTTTGATGTCCCATCCGGAAGATTGACAGCCACGCTCGGCTGAACCGGCTGCGGTCCCGCAAATTCAAATTCCGGCTTGTAATATTTCGCCGCATCAATATTGGTGATATGAATTTTCTTGCCGAAAATTTTCGTGTAGACTTCAAATTCGGCATTCAATACCCTGACGGAAATCCTATTCGTTTCCTGATTGTATTTCACCTCGACGTCGCCATTTGCGACCGAACCGTACGAAAACGGACCGGTCTTCACAGTCGCATCGGCAACGAAGTGTGCCTTGTCGGGCATGAGCTCGATACGTGCGTTCGCTAGCGTCCATGTGTAATCACCTTTTGCACCAAGGACATTGTACTGGTCTTTCCCGCTGATTGGGCCAACGGCATTCAGAAATCCATTGAGTGTACTCTGATTCACAATAACCGTAGCATCCGGCACCTGAGAAAAGCTATTTTGATATGCGAATATCATGGTACAAGCCAGGAAAATCTTCTTGACCATATTTCTCTCCTCTATGAAAATTCAGACAAGGAACAAAAACGCGACCGATTGGTTTGTTCCGAATTCTCTCGCGTACAGGCAAAATCATTCAGGACTCCGAGTAATTCAAGCGACGGCCTCGTCTTTGTGTGCCGGATTTGCCAACCGACATGTAGGCTTAGCCAACACAGTTACAACCAGTCTGATTCTCGCCGTGAGGTCGTGAAGATTTTTATCTTCTCACATCACAATGATTTACAGATCCAACTTATGAGATTCGTACGGCCCGGCACATTGCTTGTGAAAAAATAAGGAAGCTCATCAGGGTTGTGAATCCTGGTGAGGTTGACACTCAAGGCAAAAGGAGATTCACCATGATAAATTATGACCAGGTATTCTGGCTGACTGTAACAAACATCGTGCTCGGCTTGGTAACGCTGGCCTGTGTTCTGGTAATCGGCTACGCGACAATCCGGGAGATCAGACAACGGGCTAAATCAAGAAAACAAAGCAAAATAGGCGATCATGCGTTCATCGTTACAGGACTCGGTGTTACCATGTCAGACGGCCGTAAGAAAAAAGATGACGACGATATGCTTGTCGTTTCCGAAGACGGCATCGAGACGATCAAAGCAAAAAACAAAAATCGCAAATCGCGAATCTAATGAGATGTTCCTTCTTGCGCGAGGCCCAAGTAAAGTCCTGCGGCGCATGCGAGTTCAAGAAAATGATCGCGCAGAATCCAATCAAATCAGAGAATGAAACGGATGAGCGATGCTCATCGATCGGGTACACTTCTTGTCCCTGGATGAAACAGCTTCACGAGGAATCTCCCAGTCAATCCCGCTGCCCATTCTTGCAGGAATCTCTGGCACAATACTGCTCGGGCGAATCGGTCGTGAAGTACATTCCGTACAGTGAGCCGAATCTTTCACGCTGCGGAACGTCCAGCCATCGTTATTGCGAATCGTTTTTGAACATTTCCCATCTCGACCTGCGGAAATTACATCAAGCTGCCACACCAGATCTCAATTCAGAAGATGACGGTCCATGGTCTGTTGAAGGCATTCAAACGACCGGCTGGCATTTCTATTCCGCGAATCATATGTGGGCTGAAATTGACGAGGAAGGAACATGCCACATAGGTGTCGATCCTTTCTTCACCAGGGTCGTCGGCAAAGTAGAAAAACTCGCTTTCGCTCCGACTTCCGGTAAACATCTTGCAGGCGCAGTAATAACGGTTAATGGAGCCGATCTCCCGATGGTTTTTCCGAATCACATCGATGTCAAAGCAACAAATTCGCTCCTGAGAACGAAGCCCGATAAAATCATTAGCGATCCGTACACGTTCGGATGGCTCTTTGAGGGCGTCGCGGCCAGGATGCAAGGAGAAACCGATATACGACATGGATTGATTCGCGGCAGTGATGCTCGGACGTGGATGAAAAATGAAGCGACAAAACTATCGGAGCTTCTGCGCGAAAAACTTGTTGACGCAGCCGGAAACGAGGCTCGGCTCGCCGCCGACGGCGGAATATTCAGCAGCGAACTATCCAGAAATTTGAACAAAGAAGAATTAGTAATTCTATACAACGAGTTCTTCTCATCCCGGCGGTGAACAGGGATAAAGAAGGAGAATTGATTGTGAAGGACCATGGTAAATTAATGTTTCTCACCGGGATAACGGTCATACTTCTGTTTGGCTGGATCACTTTTCCATACGTTATCTACAGACCTGTCAATCAACCGATACAATTCAGCCATTTCGCTCACACGGGTGACAACGTGGGATTGAAGTGCGGCAGCTGCCACACTTTCGATAAGGATGGACGGTTCAACGGAATTCCCACCATAGAAAAATGCAGAAGCTGTCATTCGAAGCCGATGGGAATTTCCAAAGACGAAGCGCGGCTGGTAAATGAATACGTGATGCCGGGACGAGAGATTCCATGGATCATCTATTCCATGCAGCCGCAAAGTGTGTTCTTCTCACACTCGACTCATGTGAAACTCGCGGGAATGGATTGCCAAACATGCCACTTCGGACAGGCGTATACGCGGAAACTCCGGCCGGCATATTTCAGCCGTATCAGCGGATATGGCCTCGATGTCTTCGGCAAGGATCTGCTCAACTTTCCCTCAACTCCATCGCGTGGAATGAGGATGGACGATTGTTCTAACTGTCACCATGAACGCGGCGTGCAGGAAAGCTGCATCGATTGTCATAAATAGGATTCAAAATGAGCAAGCGGATTACACGTCGAAACTGGATAAAACTCGTCGGAGGCTCTGCGGTCGGCTTGATGATCACTCCGATCCCCTGGAAAATTCTCGACGAGACCGCAAAGTGGTCACAGAATTGGTCGTGGATCCCCGTACCACGAAATGGGAAGATAAATTTCAGGAATACGACCTGCACTTTATGCCCCATGGCGTGCGGCGTCCGCACAAGATGCGTCGACAACCAGCCGGTCAGCCTGACGGGAATTCCGGATCACCCGATTAGCGGCGGCGGATTATGTTCAATCGGACTCGGTGGACACCTGCTTCCATATCACCCATCCCGGCTCCTCCAGCCGTATAAAGTTCTGCATAACAGCAACGGCACGAATAGTGTCCCGGTCTCCTCGGAGGAATCGATCTCCGCGATTATCGGTGCGATCTCGTCATCAAGACAAGGATCCGTCGCAATCCTTGATGGACAACCCAAAAGAACAATATCTTTTGCTTATAGGAAATTTCTGGCGGGATTAGCCGATGGGCTCTACGTCATTCCTCCAACGACACATGGCGTTTCGACAGAGCTTATTAAAAACGTCATTGGTGAAAAAGAAACTTCATTTGGATTTGATATAGAGAACGCCCGAACAATCCTGAGCTTCGGAGCTCCGGTACTTGACGGATGGGGAACGCTCGGACAATTTTCAAGAGTTGTCAAAAATCGCAGCGGAAAAGATCACGTCAAGATAATTCAGGTTGAATCGATTCATTCGAGGACCGCTCAACTTGCCGACGAATGGGTTCCGGTTAAACCCGGCACCGAGGCCGCATTTGTGCTTGCGATCGCAGATGTAATGATAGAAGAAAGACTCTGCGACATACAAAAACTTAAGGCACATTCAAAAGACTTCGACAACAATTCCAGCGTTTCTTTCACCGAATTAGTGAAGAAATTTTCATCGGCAAATGTTTCAGGGCAGATGGGAATTCCCGCGGAAAGGATCCGCGAGATCGCGCGTGACCTGGCTTCAAGGAAACCCTCACTCGTGGTATTCGACGGCTCTTCTTTCAGTAGAGACGAGCAGATTGCTTTCATGGATTTAAACATTTTACTCGGCGCCGTCAACACAAAAGGAGGCTTGATTCCGCGAACCGGATTACCCGCCCCGCTTGAAGAAAAGCTTGCAGAAGAAACTTCACTAATCGATGTGCCTGATCATTCAATCAGAGTTTTGATTCTGGACGGCGCGGAATCTGGCAGTGCCTTTCCCTGGCAGATGCTTGAACAAAAACTCGTCACGAATGATCCGATGGTCGTCAGTCTTTCACCGTATTTCACCGGAATCGCAAGATATGCAGACTATTTGATTCCCTCCCCCACATACCTTGAATCTTACGGCGATTCCCCGACGCCGCCAACCGTTTCCATGGCATCGTACTCCATTTCCAGACCGATCCTCGTGACGCCGAACGAAGTCGTGGAACCACTCGATGTCATAAGAAGAATTGCGAGGGATACCGATAATGAGTTTCCACAACTTGAGACGCTCCTGAAGAGCCGCGTCACAAAGATCTTCAGGGAACGAAAAGGATTTGTCTTCGATGCTACATCCGGCAAGACAGCGAGATTATCGGACATCTCCTCCGCTGAGCAGTTAACGCAAATTTTGTCACACGGCGGATGCTGGTACGAAGACAAAGTGATGTCAAGGTCAAAAGAGATCCCGACACGCTTCCAATTCCTTGGAGGAGACGATCATGGATTTGAAAAGTTATCGGCGGCGACTACCCGCAATTCAGATGGCCCGGGGCTCGTTCTTCTGCCGTACGCGGCGACCGTTGCCCAGCCTCATCAACTCATGGAAAAACTCGACAGAGAATCCGATCTGCGCGAATCAGGCAATACCGCTTCAATCAATCCTGAAACTGCAAGCAGGTTTAGTCTGAGCGATGGCAATAGAGCAACACTCAAGACAGAAATCGGCATCACGGACATAAAAGTAAAGTTGGACAAAGCGGTCATGCCCGGCATAATCCAAGCGACGGTCGGATCAGATGAAACGAACATTTTAGAAATCTGTAAAATAGAGAATGATTCAACATGGCGAATTACGAAAGCGGAAATTCTTCCGGCGTAGATAAAGTGATTAATTATCGCAAGGCAAAATACGGAATGGTCATCGACGTCGACAGGTGCACCGGCTGCGGCGCGTGCATGGTGGCATGCGCGGTCGAGAACAACGTTCCACCTGCTCCGTCAACTGCAACCGACAGGACGGGAATCACACCGATGCGAGTCTACGAAGTCGACAATGGCCTTCCATTTCCCAACAATAAGTCGGTCTTCTTCCCGATTTCGTGCCAGCAATGCGAGCATCATACCCCGTGCGTGTCAGTCTGCCCTCAGAACGCGGTCGAACTGGATCAGAGCACAGGAATAGTCGGCCAGATTCCTGTCAGATGCTTTGGTTGTCGCTACTGCATGGTGGCATGTCCGTATCACGCAAGATATTTCAACTGGTGGGATCCGGCTTGGCCGAATGGGATGGAGAAAACGTTGAACCCGGATGTTTCGCCGCGCATGAGAGGCGTCGTCGAGAAATGCAATTTCTGTTTCCACCGCCTTCAAGCGGCCAGATCGAAAGCAGCGGTTGAGGGGAAAAAAGACATTGACCCCGCCGAATATGTTCCGGCATGTGTCGAGTGTTGTCCGACTCGGGCAATGGCTTTCGGCGATCTGCTCGATTCCGATAGCAAAGCCTCCAGGTTTTCGAGAGACAAAAACAGTTTCCGTTTGCTAGAGAACCTCGGTACAGAACCGAAAGTTTACTTTCATTCGGAGCAAGAATGGGTGAGGAGACTTATCGAGTCAAAGACGACGTTCGCAGAAAACGAACCGGCGGAAAGGGAGAATGCCAATGGATAGTCATCTCATCGCACGGGGTCTTGATCGAGCGCCATTCAAAAAATTCTTGGCATGGATTATACCTTGGGCGGCCGTGCTGCTCGTCGGGATGTATGCGATATTCCTTGTGCTACTCAAAGGTTTGAATCAAACAAACATGGACAACCGTTTTTCTTTCGGGCTCTGGATATTTCTCGACCTGTCGGTCATCGCGCTCGGCGCAGGCGCATTCTTCACCGGATTTCTTCTTTACATTTTGAAGAAGCACGAACTCAAGTCGGTAATAAGCAGCGCGGTGGTGATCGGGTTCATATGCTACAGCGGCGCGATTCTCATCCTGATGGTTGATGTCGGTCAGCCGCTGAGAGCATGGTTTACGTTCTGGCACCCCAATGTCCACTCGATGTTGACGGAGGTAACGTTCTGCATAACGTGCTACCTCACCGTTCTCGCGATCGAATATATTCCGCTGATCTTCAAAAACAGAAAGCTGAGAGAAATTCCGTCGTTTCTGGTTTTCGAATTTCAGTTACACAAAGTCATACCAATATTTGCAGGGGTCGGGACATTTCTCTCATTCTTCCATCAGGGTTCACTCGGCGGATTATACGGAGTTCTTCAAGGGCGACCATTTGCATTTCGTGAAGGGATCGCGATTTGGCCGTCGACATTCTTCCTTTTCATAATCTCCGCGGCAGCTTCCGGGCCGAGCTTCATAATCCTGACGACGTGGCTTGTATCCAAACTAAGCAGGAAGCGGCTCGTGAAAGACGAAGTCTTCAGACTTCTCGCAAAAATATCAGGCTCACTTCTGATTTTCTACGTACTACTCAAAAGCATCGATACCATGAATTGGATGGACAGAACCGTTCCGTCCCACAGGCTATCAGCCATGAGCTATTACCTTCATGAACCGTTCAGCATATGGGTCTTGTTTGCAGAGATAATTGTTTTCGGTTTGATACCCGCACTTGTTTTTATTTTCGGGAACAAGAAATTGAATCCCGGCTGGCTCGTTCTGAACGCAGGCTCGGTCTGCTGCGGGATTCTTCTCAACAGGTTTGTCATGACGATACAGACTCTCGCCGTGCCGACGCTGCCTTTCGACAAGTTCATGCTCTACACACCAAGCTGGCAGGAAATAGCGACGTTTCTTTTTGTTATTGCATACGGAGTTTTAACTTACTCGTTCTCGTTCAGATACCTGAAGCTATTTCCGCAAGAGAGGGAGACGAGCTACGAATAAAAAATTATCAGAATCGGACCGTCATTGCGAGGAGCGATGCCAAAGGGCAGTCTCAGCAATGACAGTCAATTTCCTTTTTGTGGAGGTTTGAAAAATGTTTCCTTGGGTTTTCGGATTCAAATGGCAGACCGGGAACTTGATTTTTCTCGGAATATTTTATTCGGTCGTCACCGTCATATTCTCGACGCTCATAATCGCCGCAAGACGCGCGATAAAAAATATCGGAGGGAGCCGGGACTTTGCGTCTATATCATGGTACGAGGACTTCTCCGAGCTACCTGCGCCTGCGAAAGTCTGCCGCCATGTCATAAGTGGAGAACTGGAGAAACGAATTTGCCCGAATGCATTTGACTGCCGAGTCTGCGAGTTGCACCCAGGGCTTCTTTTGGAAAAGGCCATTCCAAACGGACACAAGAGAGAAATCAGGAACAGCTCCATTTTGGGACTGAACATGCCGGCGGACCGACTGTATCATCGCGGACACACATGGGTAAAAAAAGAGCATGATGGCACACTGACAGTCGGGCTTGACGATTTCGCAAGCAAAATTATCGGCACGCCGGACATTATCGAGTTCCCAAAAGTCGGAACCAAACTCGAAGTGAACGGAACCGGGTGGTTCTTCGAGAAGGGCGGCACAAGGGTTCGGGTTCTGTCGCCGGTAGAAGGAAAAGTAATATCGACTGGAAATGGAGAAAACGGTTTCTACATTGGAGTGAAACCGCAAAACGGAATAGACCTGCGACACCTCCTCAAAGGTTCGGAGATCGGTCCGTGGATCATGCACGAAGTGGAACGGCTTGAAACGTTGCTCACAATAGAGAAAGTCGGAATCATCTTCGCCGACGGCGGTGAATTGGAGAATGACTTGTCGAAAAATTATCTCGAAGCCGATTGGGACAAGGTGCTGGGGGAAATGTTTCTCGAATCATAGGCAGGCCGCCCCGTCAAGATCAGATCGGAGTGTTGCTGAGTTTTAACCGAAGGCAAATCCCGTTTGTTTTTCATGAAGGATGGAAATAATTTGGGGAGTTAAATATGCACTGCAGACAAAGGATAAAGAAACAATATTGCGTACGACATGCTGCAGATGGGAAAAAATTCATTTCTAAAGTTGCTGGCTGCAAACATGCAACTTACTTATCTCCTCGCAAGCATGGGCCAAAACAGTGAATACTCTGCAGTCTGAATTTGTCGATATCTCAACCGGGCTCCTTGTTTGCGCCGCCGGGGCGCTCGCGTCCGTGATTTCAATCTTCCGGCTGAAGAACAGGGACTTCACCCTCCTGAACTTCGGGCTCTTCACATTTTTATACGGGTTGCGAAGGATGGTCGAGACATCCACTATGAGATCGCTGGTCGGTTCTCCCTTCACATTCCCGTATTTCCACGGGCTGCTCACCTATGCACTCGTGATCCCGTTATCGGCCTTTCTGGTCAACGTATTCGGGCGCGGAATTTACAACTCGATGACCTGGGTATTCCGCTCAACGATCGTCTATGCCGTCGCCGCCGTTGCATACGACCTTTTTCTGCCCGGGCCGCTGACGGACGTCGCGATCTACCGGCCCCTTGCTGTTGGCTGGGCGGCCGTATGGATTGCGAATGTTCTCCTTTCCCGGAGGCGGCGTGATACCGAGCTGCGGATTTTACAAGTCGTATTTCTGACCACTCTCTTTTTTATGCTCATCGATCAGCTTCTCAGCATGGGCATTTTATCATGGGGATTTCGGCTGGAGCAGCCCGGTTTCGCCGTGCTCTTTGTCGGATTGGGATTTGTCGCAGTACATCATTTCCTTGTCAACGAACGAAAGCTGCACTCCATTGAGCAGGAAATTGAGATTGCCCGGAGGATCCAGGAGTCAAACCTTCCGGCACGCATAGATTTCCCAAGAGGCATCGATATTGCAGCTAGATATGTGCCGATGTCCATGGTCGCAGGAGATTTTTATGACGTCCAGACAAAAGATGAAACCGGTGCTGGTATACTGATTGCCGACGTATCAGGCCATGGTGTCGGCGCTGCGTTGATCGGTTCGATGCTGAAGATTTGTTTTGCATCGCAGGTCCAATACATTTCCGACCCGGCGCATGTATTGACGGAGATAAACCGTATTCTTCAAGGAAAAATTGAAACCTCCTTTGTTACAGCTTGTTCGTTATTCATTGATTTCAGGAATGAAATACTACGTTATTCCACCGCGGGGCATCCGCCTCCATTCTTGCAGAGAAGGTCGAACCATGAAATTATCAGGCTCACTCGCGCGGGCACGGTCTTAGGTCCGTTTCAGAATTTTGTGTACGAAAATGAAGAGTTGACTCTTGCGAAGGGAGATCGGTTAGTCCTTTATACCGATGGTATCATTGAAACGAAAAGCAAAAACGGTGAATTCTACGGAGACGACCGCATGGAGGCCGTCATAAAAGCGCATTCCAATGATTCGCCGGAATGCTGTGCCGGCCAAATCGTGGAGCAGGTTATCAAATGGTCCGGCAGGTCAGGAACGCGATATCTTGATGATGACCTGACCTTGATTGTCGCAGATGTTCTCACCGGACCTCCAGCAGCTGTGGTCGCGGATAAATAGAGATTATACAATCATAAATAGGTAATGCCGCACGCAGCTAATCGCGGAAAAAATGGCGCTTCGCTTTGTCATAAATTGTTTTAACAAGGAAAATAGAAAATGATTTCCGACTCTCTAGAAAACTTGAATAAGTATCAGCAGATCATTCCGCACTCAAAAGAAATATGCGATTACCTCAACACCACAAATATTTTTTCTTTGGCCGTCGGCAAATACCCGATCGCAGGGGACTCCGCTTTCATACTCATCCAGGAATACCTGACTAAGGCGGATGCCGAGAAAAAATGGGAGTCGCATAGGAAGTATATCGATATCCAGATTGTCCTGGACGGGCAGGAGATCATGGGCTATTCACCCGCTCCTTCTCTCAAGTCCAAAGATGGATACAACGAGGAAAAGGACATAACATTTTATGAAGACGACTCGTGGGAGCACAGCAGGCTATTTGTCCCCAAAAATTATTTTTGTTTGTTTTTCCCGGAGGATGCCCACAAGCCCGGTCTTCGTGTTCTCAAAGATGAATCCGTTAAGAAAGCGGTAATTAAGGCCTCAATTTACTAGAAAGAAATCGCTCGGGACATCGTCGTCACCGCTCTATCTGATATTTCTTGATCTTCTCATAAAGCGTCGACCTGTCAATTCCCAGGATCGATGCCGCTTCCTTTATGTTTCCATCAGTTCTCTTTATCGTTGCCTCTATCACCTGCTTTTCGACATCGTCAAGCGCCATGTTGTCCGGCATGCTCCAATTCTTCCTGCGCCAGCCGTTGAGCTCAATGAAGCCGAAATCTTCTTCCGTCAGGACTTTGTTCTTGCATGTTACCATGGCACGCTCGACGGCGTTTTCCAATTCGCGGACATTTCCCGCCCAATCGTAATCCATGAGAAGCTTCAAACCGGACTCGGCAATGTCCTCAATCTCTTTCCCAAGCTCGTGTGACAGCCGTTCGATAAAGCTCTTCACGAGAAGCGGAATGTCTTCCCGCCGCTCGCGAAGCGGAGGTATGCGGATGTTGATCACGTTCAGACGATAGAACAAATCGTCGCGGAATTTTTCCGACTTCACCGACTCGTCGAGGTTGCGGTTCGTGGCAGCGATCACCCGCACGTCGACGCTCAGCTCGTCCGTCCCGCCGACACGGTAAAAGGTTTTCTCCTGCAGCACCCGCAGCAGATCCATCTGCAGTTTCTGCGAAATGTCTCCGATCTCATCGAGGAAGATCGTGCCGCCGCCCGCCAGCTCAAATTTTCCCTTTTTCTGCGAAACTGCACCGGTGAATGCACCTTTCTCATGTCCGAACAATTCAGATTCGAGCAGAGTCTCGGCAAGCGCCGCGCACGAGACGCAAACGAATGGTTTCGACGCACGCTCACCAGAATAATGAATTGCGCGAGCGATTAGTTCTTTGCCGGTACCGCTTTCTCCCTGGATAAGGACAGTGCTTTTCAGGCTCGCAACTTCCCGTATGAGCTGGAAGATGTCCTGCATCTTTTGGTTCTTGCTGATGATGTCATGAAAATTGTACTCTTTCGTCAGCTTCTTCCTCAGGATCATGTTCTCGCGCTGCAGGTTCTTCACCTTTATGATCCGCTCGACAAGAATCGAGATCTCTTTAGGATTACACGGCTTAACGATGTATTCCTGCGCGCCTTCTTTCATGGCGGTGATCGCCGTGTCCACCGTCGCATAGGCAGTAATGATGATTATCGGCGCATCCGGATGAATCTTTTTTACCTCCATCATCGTTTCGATGCCGTCCATTCCGCCGGGCATTTTCAAATCTATGAAATAAATTGCGTAGTCTTTTTCCTTCGATTTCTCCAGGGCAATTTTCCCGGAGGCGGCAGAGTCAACCGCGTAGCCGTCTTCGCGAAGCCATGCCATGAGAGATTCCCTCATTATTTCTTCATCGTCGACGACCAGTATTTCCCACTTCATCTTCATTTGTGACTCCAAGAGACTTCTTTTGCCATCACCGTCCACATTCCATCTGTATCCTTCTAAACTTTTTGTTTTGCTGCGACATCTGTCTTCTTTATTGGCAGGGTTACCTTGAACGTCGTTCCTTCTCCGACTTTACTGTCAACAGCAATATCTCCACCATGCGCATCAACGATCCCATACACGACCGACAATCCGAGTCCGACTCCTTTTCCTTCTCCCTTTGTCGTGAAAAAAGGGTCGAAAATTTTCGACATGATTTCGGATGGAATCCCGTCGCCATCATCGGAAATCTCCAAGACAATGAAGTCCTTCTCCTGAGCAGTGGTGATTGCGACTGTTCCTTGTCCCTTGTTCTGACACGCCTCCGCTCCGTTCATGACAAGATTTATTACGACCTGCTGCATCTGGGAGCCGTCGCACTCGATCCTTGGCAGATCATCCTGCAATTGAAGCTTCAACTCCACGTTTCCAAGCTTGAGTCTGTGACTCAGAATCATGAGCGTCGTGCTTATCACTGCGTTCAGATCGACATAGGCGGTTTGCGGCTTTGATCTTCTCGAGAAGGCAAGCAAGTCCGAAACTATTCTCCCGACGCGACTCGTCTCGTTTATGATTTGCCCCAAATACTTTTTGAACTCAGGCACTCGCTCTAACGGAATTCCATCCTCCTTCACGATTCTCTCCAAAAGTGCAGCCAGGTTCAGCACCCCGAAAAGAGGATTATTGATTTCATGTGCCACGGTGGCCGAAAGTTGACCCAGGGAAGCGAGGCGATCGCTCTGGAGAAGTTTCTGGTGTGCCGCCTCAAGCTGCTTCGTTCGCTCCTTCACCTTTATCTCGAGATCCTGCGCGGCTTGATTCAATTCTGCCATCGCCTTGTCGAGCCTCTCACTCATCAAATTGAACGCATGAGCGAGCTCTCCCAGTTCCTGGCTCGAATTTATCTCGACTACGTGGTCGAGCTGCATCCGACTCACTGCTTTCGTCCCGGCAATTAACTTGCGAATTGGTCTATCTACAAATCGCCGCGTGAAGAAAATGATGAAAAGTCCGATCAGCAAAATTTGAATTCCCGTTACGACATACACCTCGTTTTTTGCCGACTGAAGTTCATGGTCGAGCAGTTTCAAATCGAGGGCGACGTCAAGTACGCCGAGAACGTTGGTCGATCGAGGATGAGCGTGGCAATCCGCGTCGCTGCAAGACGGCTCGTTGTAAATCGGCGTGATCATCGCAAGCTGGCGGCTACCGTCCGGCAAAGTGAAAACGCGTGAGCGCGAGGAAGCATCTATATTGACGAGAGGCTGCCGCATGGGCGAGTGGCACATTACACAAGCCTCGGCATTTTTATCCACTTGACTTGCGTCTTCGACTTTTGTCGAGAACATCACGGTGCCTTCTTTGTTGAAAATCCTGATTCGGCTGATCCCCTGCTTCGAAGCAACGGTTTTCATGACTTCATACGCGGCTGCCCGATCATCGGCGAGCATCGCGTGCCACACAGCACTCGTAATTCCCTTTGAAAGCTGGTCGACACCTGAGATCATCGTCTGTAGAATTTCTCTCTCGCGATTCCTGAGGCTCACGTATCCCGAGATACCGGAGACAACCATAACGATGATCGTAAGCGAGATAATAATTTGTTGGGACAGGTGCTTTAGCATTGCATCACATAAAATTCATCGGCGCTATTTAGCTTAAATCCTAATAAGCATTCAAAATTATTTGCATACCGCTCGGGAGGTAAAAAGCTCAGGCACCGACTCCATTATAGTAAAAACGAACTTTCAGAGTTTCAATCCATCTCGGAAGGTCACGGCCCATTCGGTTCACAATCAGGCCGAGCGCGGCAGTTGAATTAAACCCCATTTTGATTTTATATTAATACGACAAAAAGGAAAGAACTGAAGATGGCAAGAGCAATAACGAGGACAAAACGAGTCGATAAACAGCGGAAGGCAAAAACTCCTGCAGAGATGCCGCTGAAACCCATCAACTACAAAATCATCGTCGGCGGCGCACTTTTGATCATCTTGTCATACGTAATCCTTGCCAACAATAATACCGTCTACGGATTCATCCCGCTCAACTTAGTACCGATTCTTCTTTGTATCGGATATCTCATCATAGTTCCGTTTGGGATCCTGTACAGGCGGAAGAAAACCCAGACAACTCCAAGCGGAGCTCAGCAGAACCAAGATCAGATTCCTGCGAAGTAAGTCCATCTCAGGAAAAAAATTCATCCTACTACTTTCAGTGCCTCGTGGTTCGCCGCAATTGTCTTTTCTATATCCTTATCAGTGTGCGCGGCCGAAATGAACGCCGCTTCAAACTGTGAAGGTGGAAGATAAACCCCGCGCTTCAGCATCTCGTTAAAATAACCTGCAAATTTTTTCGTATCGCTCTTCAGTGCAGATGAAAAATTGCGGACTTCTTCCGTTGAAAAAAACAGAGTAAACATTGAGCCCGCCCGGTTAAACCTGTAATTCAGTCCGAGCTTTTTCAGATTGTCGTTTATTCCATCCTCAAGAAACTTTCCCATCTTCTCTAGTTTCCTGTATAGACTCTTTTGCGCGTTCAAAATCTTCAGCTGGGCAATCCCCGCCGCCATCGCAAGAGGATTTCCGGAAAGTGTTCCTGCCTGATAGACCGGCCCGTCAGGCGAAATCATGCGCATAATTTCTTCCCGACCACCATAAGCTCCGACCGGAAGTCCACCGCCGATAATTTTTCCGAAAGTTGTAAGGTCCGGCTTGACTCCGTAAATCTCCTGTGCACCACCTGGAGCAAGCCGAAAACCTGTCATCACTTCATCGAGGATGAAAAGCGCGCCATTTGTGTGAGCTATCTCCAGGAGCTGATTCAAAAAGTTGTTTTCAGGGATCACCACACCCATGTTGCCAACAACCGGCTCCACTATCACAGCCGCGATCTCATTCCTGTTGTCGTTGAAAAGCCTTACGACAGATGTGATATCGTTGAACTCTGCGACAAGAGTCTCCGCAGCCAATTCTTTCGGAACTCCCGGCGAGTCAGGAATGCCGAATGTTGTTGCCCCCGAGCCGGCTTTGATTAGAAAGCTGTCGAAGTGCCCATGATAGCATCCGGCAAACTTTATGATCTTGTCGCGGTTCGTGAAAGCTCGCGCCACCCTCACAGCGCTCATCGTGGCCTCGGTACCGCTGTTTACCATTCTTACGACTTCGACGGACGGCATCATCTTGCATACGAGTTTCGCCATCTCGACTTCATAAAGCGTCGGCGCCCCAAAACTAGTCCCGTTTGCGGCGGCATTCTTGATCGCGGCGACTACCTTTGGATGGGCGTGACCTAAAATCATCGGCCCCCATGAGCCGACAAAGTCTAAGAACTTATTTCCGTCGACATCATAAACGTATTGCCCCTTGGCTTTGCTGATGAAAAGCGGATCACGCCCGACGGACTTGAAAGCTCTGACGGGGGAGTTCACTCCGCCCGGCAAATACTTTTTTGCCTCAGAAAAAAGTTTTGCGCTTTTCGCGGTATTCAATTTTTTCATCAAAACCTCACATTGGAATTAGCATCATAAAAAATTGAAATCTCAGTGGGACTAGTTTGAATCAAATCAAATTATTTTCAACGTACCAATCGTAAGCCTTTTTAATCGCATCCATGATGGGATGCGGCTGGAAGCCGAGTTCTCGTTTTGCATTTTCAGACGAGAAATAATGCGGGAGAGTGGCACTGACAACATGAGCTTTCGTCAGAACCGGCGGTTTACCCGTCACGCTCGATAAGAGTTCGAGCAGCGACGCGGCCGCTTTTGCCATCCAAATTGGAAGTCGAACGTTCGGCTCGGCGGAGCCAACAACTTCTCCAATCTTCTCGAAGAGGTCTTTGAAAGAAATATTTTCGCTTCCGAGAATGTACTTCTCTCCGATCCGTCCGCATTTCAAAGCAGCGATCTCTCCCTCGACAACGTCATCTATACCAACGACACACATTCCGCCGCTCACATAAGGGACGACCTTTTTTCCTTTCAACACTCGCAGGAGGATTCCGAAATGCGAATAAACGTCGCGTTGTCCTACGATAGACGCCGGATTCACGATGACGGCATTCAATCCGCGTTGGATCGCCTTTTCAACCTCGACTTCTCCAAAATGCTTGCTGTCGCTGTATGCGACATTGTATTTTTCCCTGTTGTAAATCACCGTCTCGTCTGCGATATCACCGGCAGAAGGAACACCGATGGCGGCGACCGAACTCGTATGTACCACTTTCTTTACGCCAACTTTAAGGGCAGCATTCATCACATTCCGAGTCCCTTCAACATTCACGCGAAATAATTCTTCGCGCCGCCTGTTGTCAAATGTAACCAGACCGGCCGCGTGAAATACAAACTCCGCTCCGTCCATCGACTTCGAGAGACTCTCTTGATCGAGAATGCTTCCATATACGGTTTTCCCGGAAAAATCTCTCAATCCAAGGAGGTTCGATTCCCGACGAACCAAGGCAACGACTTCGTATCCGAGCCCCGTCAGCCTGTGACAAAGATTCGAGCCGATTAACCCGTTAGCACCCGTGACGAAAACTTTTTGCATATCGTCAGAAAACTTGGGAAGATTGAAACCCGGGCAAGGCGTAAGAGGCTATTTCTTCAACAGTTTCGCCGCATCAACAGCGTAGTAGGTCAGTATCAAATCTGCGCCTGCCCGCTTGATGGCAGTCAGTGTTTCTATCATGATTCTCTGCTCGTCGAGCCAGCCGTTTTTTGCCGCAGCTTTTATCATCGAGTATTCACCGCTGACCTGGTAAGCGGCGGTTGGCATCTTGAATTCATTTTTGACACGATATATCACATCAAGATACGCCAGTGCAGGTTTCACCATGACAATGTCGGCACCTTCATTAATATCGAGCGCAACCTCGCGAACCGCCTCGTTCGTATTCGCCGGATCCATCTGGTGACTCTTGCGGTCTCCAAACTTCGGCGTCGATTCTGCAGCCTCACGGAAAGGCCCGTAGAAACCCGAAGCGTACTTCGCTGCGTAGCTCATTATCGGCGTGGAAGGAAAACCGTTTTCGTCGAGCAAATTCCTTATCGCCTCGACTCTTCCGTCCATCATGTCGCTAGGAGCGACCATGTCGGCGCCTGCCTGCACATGTGTCAACGATTCTTTCGCAAGAAGCTCGAGGGTTTCGTCATTCAATATCTCCACCTGGCCCGGTCCGATTTCCTTCAATATGCCGCAATGCCCATGCGATGTGTACTCACACAAGCAGACATCGGTGATGATGAACAGATCAGGCAGTGTTTTCTTCAATTCGCGAATTGCCTGCTGGACAATTCCGTTTTCGTCGTATGCTTCCGAGCCGTACTCATCCTTATGCGATGGAATTCCGAAGAGTATCACCGATTTCACTCCCGATTTCAAAACTCCCTCGCATTCGCGTACGAGTTCGTCGACAGAAAGCTGGAAGACGTTCGGCATCGAAGAAATCTCGTGTCTGACTTTTTTGCCGGGAATAACGAACATCGGATAAATAAAATCGGAAGGTTGAAGCACCGTCTCGCGGACCATTTCACGCATTGTTTCTGTCATTCTCAACCGGCGCATCCTTACGGTCGGGAATCCAGTCTTCTTTTGATATTCGGCCATCGTAATCATCTCATTTCACTCCTGCCAAAATTGCTTCGGCTGTCTTCTTTCCATTTGCGATACAGTCGGCCACCGAAATGCCGTCCCTATAATTACTGCAAATATAAAATCCTTTATGGAGGCTTTCAACATGGCTTACGGCATCCATGATAGAAAGGTGGCCGATATTGTATTGCGGAATGGCTTTCTCCCATTTAGAAACCGACTGAAATGCCGGCATGCCTTCGATTTTCATCAATGCGGAATTTTCCTCATGAGCGATCTTCGCGATTTCTTCCGGCGATGATCTTATCACTTTCGGCTGGCGAGATCCACCGACAAACGTTGTGAACTCGACGAAGCCGTCCGGTGCACGGTTTGGAAAAATGCTCGAGCTCCAGATTGTTCCGAGAATCTTTCTATTCTCAATTTCAGGGACAAGAAAACCGAATCCGCGCAAATCAGTTTTTACCTGTTCCTTTCCATAGCCAAGAACCGCGACTGCAACCGGCGGATATTTTATTTTAGCCAGCTCACCCGATAGGGCAGGCAGCCATGATTTCACAATCTCGGCAGCAGCGAACGAAGGCGTGGAAAGCACCACCGAATCAAAATTTCCCGAATCCGTCTTCCCATCTGCCGAAAAACGTATGATGAATTTTCTGCCTTCCGATTTCGCTTCTACCACCGACGTGTTATAACAGACCGCGCCCTCAAATTTACGTGCAATCGTCGTCGGCAAAATCCCCATTCCGCTTTTGAATGCGAAGAGTTTCGCCGACACTTTTGCTTTCTCGGAGCGTCTTCTTCTTTCCCCCGCGCCTTTGATAGTTCCTTTAAGCAAGCCGCCGTACTTTTCTTCGAGAGCGTACAATTTGGGAAACGCCGCCCGCACACTCAGCTCCGATGGATTGCCGGCATAAACTCCCGCCACGAACGGGTTGATGGCATAGTCGAGGAACTCCGCGCCCAGACGTCGGGTCACAAAATCCGCTATAGACTCTTCATGGTTCGCACGCCCGACAAACGGTTCGCCGAAGAGCCTGACCTTCCCACCGACAGTCCACAATTTGGTCGTGATGAATGAGCCGATTCCTGAAGGAAGCGCATGAAGCCTTCCATTGCGCAGGATGAAGCGATATCTGGCATTTTCATCCGCATAAACTTTTTCATCTTGGATGCCCAGATCATTCAGCAATTCGTCGATGATGAGATTTGTCTCGGATGTGCTATTTGGTCCGTTTTCAACCAAGTAGCCGTCCACGACTCTCGATCCTATTGTGCCGCCCGGATAGTTATTTTTTTCCAACATCACCACGTCGGCTCCACCCTTTCTCAGGAAATGGGCCGTAGAGAGTCCCGAAATTCCCGCTCCGACGACTGCAACTTTCATTTTCGCTGAACGCTCTGTTCTCGAAGGTTGAATTCTCCAGCCCTGTTGACCACAAGCCGAGACAAAGCTTCGATGAATTTCGGGGAGTCGTTGAGTGCAGGCATCATTTCAAAGTGGTCAATGCCTGCTTGCCTCGCCTCGTTCCGGAAAAGATGGTTCACCTCATATAGAGTCTCTGAGTGCTCGCTGACAAAACTTATCGGGACAACCAATAAATTCTTGACTTCATTCGCTGCTAGTCTTTTTATTTCGTCGAGAGTCGGAGGTCCGAGCCACTTGATAGGTCCGACACGGCTTTGATAAGCTAGAGAATGCGGATTCGGAAATTTTGTTGAAACGAGATCGACAGTCTCAATTATCTGGCGCTGATACGGATCACCCCGTCTTATGATTCTTTCAGGAACACCATGGGCACTGAACAGAATATACACGGTTTTCCGAACGCCGCCCAGAAATCTTGAAAGACCCTCGCTGATCCGATCAGCTACGGCATCGATATAAAGAGGATAATCGTGATAGCTTTCAATCTGAAGAACTTTCATTCTTCCCTTCAGATTCTTCGCGGCCTTATTCCATTCAGCAAAACTCGACAGAGTCGTCGTGCGTGAATAATGTGGATAAAGAGGGAGCAAAATTACATTCTCGATATCGTCCTTCAAGAGCGCTTCATAAGTCTCCCTGATTGTCGGTTTGAAATATCTCATCCCTACATACACTTTCGCATTAAGTTTCTCGCCCAGCACCCTTTCGAGTGCGGCGGCCTGCTTCATGGTCAATTCATACTGCGGAGATTTTCCTCCCATGATTTTATAATAATAAGCGGTCTTTTCTGCACGCCTTTTCGCGATAAACCGGACCAATCCTCTTCGCAAGAAACCTCTCAGAGGTATCTCAATTATGTACGGATCCATGAAGAGGTTGAAAAGAAATTCTTCGACATCATCCAGGGAAAGCGGCCCACCGAGATTGAACAAAACTACACCGACTCTTTCTGCCATCAATCGACTCTCCAAGATTTCACAAAGTCGACAAGACTCTTGACATTGTCCATCGGGGTGCTCGGCAATATTCCATGGCCGAGATTAAAAATATGCTTCGCTTTGGGTACGCTTCGCAGTATTTTCTCAGCCTCAGTCGCAATGACTTCAGGACTTGAAAACAGAACAGCAGGGTCGAGATTTCCTTGAATGACTCCTCTGATCTTCCTTCCTGCTTCGTTTATAGGTATCGTCCAGTCGACACCGACGGCCGACGCTTCCATCGCACCGATTTTTTCGAGAGACAGATTTGCTCCTTTTGAAAATACGATAATGGGAATTTCTTTCCGGAGTACATCGACAATCTCGCGAATATAACGAAGCGAGAACTCCTCATAGAGCGGCGGCGTCAATATTCCTGCCCACGTATCGAAGATTTGAGCCAGGTTTGCACCGGCTTCGACCTGCATTCTCAAATATGAGATGCAATTCCTCGTCAGTATTTCAAGAAGCTGGTGAGCCGTCGAAGGGTCGTCGTAAAGCATCGCCCGCGCGTGAACGAATTCTCCACCTCTTCCTTCAACCATGTATGCAAGCATTGTCCAGGGCGAACCGCAGAAACCGATGAGTGGAACTCTGCCGTTAAGCCGTGCAACCGTTATCTGGATTGCATCTGCAAGGAACTTCATCTGGCTCACACAGTCCACATCGTGAATCGTTGAGATTTCATTCCTGCTTTTGATAGGGTTCGTGAATCGCGGCCCGCCCTTTCCCTCTTCGACGATAAGATTCATTCCCATCGCCTCCGGAAGCAAAAGGATATCCGAGAAGATTATTGCAGCATCAACGCCTATGATATCGACAGGCTGAATCGTCACTTCCGCGGAAAGCTCAGGCGTTTTGCACAGGGTTAGAAAATCATGGTGCGCTCGAACCCTCATATATTCCGGTAAATACCTGCCGGCCTGACGCATGATCCAGATCGGAGTTCGTTCGACCGGCTCGCCGCGAAGGACTCTCAGGATTAAATCGTTATCAAGTTTTTTCATATTCTAACAAGCTGGCGACCAGGTTTTCAGTGGTTGAATTATCAGGCATAATTGCGACTTCGAGGCCGTAGTGCTCCACAGCTTTTCTCGTCGTCGGACCTATAGTTGCGATTTGCTTTTTCTTCAAGATGTCGATGCCGAATATGTCGATAAAATTTTTTGCTTGCGACGGGCTGTAGAAGACCACCAGGTCGAATTGCCCTGATCCAATCTCGGATTTTATCTTATCCTCAATTGAATTGTTTGGCAGAGTATTATATACGACCACTTGATCCACGAAGGCGCCGTTGGACCTCATGAAATCAGCAAGCTCATTGTTGGACAAATTTCCGACAGGTATCAAAACCCTCTTTGCTTTCCATTTAAAATATGCCAGAGACTTCATCAAATCTTGCGACGTAAATTTGCCCGGGATAAAGTCGGGAGTGATGCCAAACTCTTTGACTGCTTCGCCAGTTTTTTTGCCGATCGTGATGATGTGCGGCTTGACTTTCGAGCTCGGGTTGTGATTGACTTTGGCAAAGAAACTTCTCACTGCGTTCGCAGAGGGAAATATTATAGCATCATATTCGCAGAACGACGAAATGAATGACTGATCCTCGGAGGACAAATCAGCCGGGACAATTTTTATCGTCGGAACTTGAATAACTGTTGCACCTGCCTTCTTCAGCATCCCAACGATCTCTTCGGACTGATCCTCGGCGCGCGTTACCACGATCCGTTTGTTCAAAAGCGGCAATTCTTCCGGCTTCACCATATCAAATAAATTATTTCTCCGCGATTAGTTTGACGACGCTCTTATTTCATCCAATATTTTGTCCGCGCCTAGAGAAATCAATCTTTCGGCGAGATCCACTCCACATTTTTCGGGCTGATTTTTGTCAAACCCGACGTGATCTTTAATTAAATTTTCACCGTCGAGCGATGCAACCATACCGGTCAATTTGTTCTCCCCGAAGGAGGTGTATACTCCAATCGGCACCTGACAGCCCCCCTCAAGACGTCGAAGGAATGCCCGCTCTGCTACCGCGGACAATTCGGAGTTCGCGTCGTTGAAGGCGGAAAGGAAATCATGAACATGTTCATTATCCTCGCGTGCTTCGACGGCGATAATCCCCTGCCCGACTGCAGGAAGGAACATTTCAGGTTCAAGAATCTCCGTCACCTTGTCCGTCATTCCAAGTCTCTTGACGCCCGCGTATGCAAGGAACATCCCTGCAAATCCTTCGCTCTCAAGCTTGCGGAGACGGGTGTTCAGATTTCCGCGGATGTCGACAAGATTCAGGTCGCTTCTCAAATGAAGAAGCTGCGAACGGCGTCTCAAGCTTCCCGTAGCTACCGTCGAACCTTTGGGAAGCTCGAGAAGCTTCATGCCGTCCTGGGCAATGAGTGCATCGCGGACATCCTCGCGTTCACCGAAGGCAATCATCCTCAGGCCATCTGGCAACTGCGTCGGCAGATCTTTCAAACTATGTACGGCACAATCTATCTCGCTATCGAGAATCGCCTTCTCGATCTCTCTCGTGAAAAGTCCTTTATCCCCGATCTTCGACAGCGGTGAATCGAGAATTTTGTCTCCCGTTGTCTTGATCGTAACAATTTCAATCTCAGTCTGCGGATGACTCTTACGCAAAAACTCCGCGACGAGATTTGCCTGATAAAGCGCGAGCTGACTGCCGCGGGTACCGATTTTGATGCTTCGGCTCTGCTCAGGATGAACTGTTTTCATTTTCATCCTTGTGGGCTTCTTCAGCGAGTCCGAACAAAGTCTTAATCAGTTTCACGCGGTCGACGAGCGAAATCCCGTTCTCCGCATTTTTCAAATTCGTGAATGGTTCATGCAGAATTTTATTCACAAGGGAACGGGTTATTTCTTCTACAATTTCGGCTTCCTGTCCCGTCATCTTGTTCTTGTAACGCTTGATTTCCTCAATCCTGATCTGCTCAATCTTATCGCGAAGTCTCTTTATTGTCGGGCCGACTTCGAGAGAATTGTACCACTTTATGAAATCGTTTAGTTCCTCGTCTACGATTCTCCTCACAGCGGGGATCTCCGAGCGACGCATCTCCATATTCTTCTCGACGATGAGATTGAGGGAATCTATGTCGTTCAGGAAAACATTGGAGATTTTTCTTGCCGCCGGATCGACGTTGCGGGGCACGCCGATATCGATCACGAGAAGCGGATCGTCTTCACGTCCTTTCATGGCTGCTGCGACCATCTCGCGTGTCATTATATATTCCGAACCTCCGACACTCGAAATGACAATATCACATTCGGCCAATTCTTGTGTAATGGCATCCAGGGGAATTGCCTCACCAATACCGATCTCCTCGGTAAGATTCTTGGCACGTTCGATAGTACGGTTTGCGATGTAGAGTTTTCCGATATCCTTCGGCTTCAGGTCTTTTGCCGCAAGCTCGGCTGTCTCGCCTGCACCGATCAACATCGCGGTCCTGCCTTTTAAATTCCCAAATATTTTCTCGGCTAGTTCGACAGCCGCGTAGCTTACGGAAATCGCTCCCTCCGAAACTTTCGTTTCCGACTTCGCTCGCTTCCCGGCCTTGAGCGCCGCTTGAGCCGCATGGTGCATGATCGTCCCGACCATGCCTAGTTCGACCCCGGTGTTATACGCTTCTTTTACTTGACCCAGGATCTGGATGTCACCCAACATAAGTGAATCGATCCCGCTGGCGACGGAGAAAAGATGTCGTATCGCTTCGAATCCCTCGAATGTTTCGTAATCGGCTCGAACCTCATCATCACCAAGTCTTTTCCCTGCCCGCACGAACCTGTACAGGTCGACGTGAGTTTGAGGTTCAGCAGAAGGAAGAAGATAGAGCTCTGTACGATTGCACGTCGAGACAATGAGCGACTCGCGGGATACGGATTTTATTTCTTCAGAGATTCCCCTTATTTCTTCCGGAGAATAGAATATTTTTTCTCGTGCTTCCACATTTGCGGTTCGATGGTTTATCGAAACCGCAGTTAATTTCAACATTATTTTCTATCTAAAATTGTGAAAACTATGCATCACGTTGACCACAACCAGCGATGCGACTGTCAGCACAAATCCCACCATCGACACGATCATGACCGTGCGACCGGTCCACCGCATCACCCTGCGAAAGAGAAGTGCGGCAAAATAAATTATCCAGACAAAATCTGTGATGACCAATTTCGGGTCGGAATAAGAAAAATCATCGATCGTCTTCGGCAGCCAGACGTACCCTATCAAGATGACGATTGAAAGAAAAATGAATCCCAAAAATATCGACCTGTAACTGAGTTTCTCGAGTGTCTGCAGGTCCGGAAGTTTCCTGTAAATGATTCCAAACTTACTCGACCTGATTTCATGGTACATCATCAGATATAATCCGCCGTAGACTGCAGAAATTGCGAGCGCGCTGTAACCTAACATCGCGCTGGCAACGTGCAAACCGAGGACACTCGATTTCAGAACCGGTTTCAATTGAACATAATCTCTCATGAATGCCGCCGACACAACTTCAAATAAAAACGCGAGTGCAAGTATAAACATTCCCGTGTCTTTGACCCGCGACCTCGTTTCTATATAGACATAGGCTACTCCTATGGTAAACGAGACGACCGTCATGATTTCGAAAACCGAAGTGACCGGCGGATGTTCCGTGAGGAGTGTGTGGCCAATTATATATATAAAATGGACGACAAGAGTTCCGATGAGAAATCTTGTCCTGTTTCGAATGCCGAACTGCTCATCCAGGAAAAATGCCAGCCCGTAGAGAAAAATGGTGAAAAGATAAAGAATCGGCAGCGAAATCTTGAGAAAATCAACAAAATATTGCAGCATGGCCGTTTAAGTTAGATAAGGTGAAACTCGAACACAAGGCGATCCCTGTCCGGGCTCTTTAACAAAAGCTCCGATGAGATCGTGCCCGCCTAAATATTCATCCCGAAAATCGATCTTACAAGAATGCCGACGACATAAGTAACCCCGACAGCGATCAGAAGTATCACAAGATTAGTGACAATTCTCTTCGACATTTTCATTCCGGATAGAAAAGCAATCACGGTTGAAATAAAGACCATGACCACCATTGCGATCCCGAGCGGCCAGAAAATATTTCGCGCACCTAGAATAATCGGAAGCATCGGGACAAGTGCACCGAAGAAATAGGAAATGCCGACTATGACGGCCGACTCAAATGCGTTCGATGAATTACCGGCGTCTGCTTCCCCGTCTTCTTTAAGAAATTCCTTTTTTGCCGATTCGATCATCTCAACTTCCTTTTCGGAATTCACCGCACCGAACGCACCTGCCGCCATTGAGATTGCTCCGGCGACTGCTACCGCAAAGCTTGCAGCCATCACGGCAGAAATATTCGAAAGAGCGGCGAAAAAACCTGAAACTGCACCCAGTATTTCAACGAGCCCGTCGTTTAGTCCCAGAAAAATATCCCTCACACGCTCGGGATGGATCCTTCTTTCAATCGACGAGGTTACAATTTCGTCTTCGTGTTTGAACTCGTCCTCTAAGATTTTGTGTACCGCATCCCCCATCGGTGTCCCCTTGTACAGATTCCAGACATTGATATACTTTCTCACGCCGTAAACCTCGATCGCTTCGAGGACAAGATGCACACCGAGATTTCCCAATATCCTGGTAACGAAAACGAGAGCTTCGAGTTTCAGTCGTCTCCTGAAATTGAGCTTCTCGATCTTTGTCGAAAAGAAATCCTGCCAGAAAGCGAAATGTTTGCTTTCCGTCGGAATGAGCTCGTCGAACATCGGTTTCATATCTTCCGAAGCGGTATTGCGCAGCCGCTTGTAAAGAGTAAGATCGAAAAGTTCGTCGAGAACGAGCTGCTTTCCTAATTCAAGTTCCATGGTCATAAAAATTATGAATTTTGGCCCGATAAACCAATTGCACCCTCTTGACAAGCATGAAACTTCTTATTATCTTTATCGTATCTTTACGATAAAGGATTTCAGATGCCGATAACAAAAACCGAAGAATTCAAGACGAAAGAGATACGACTTTCCAGGTGGGCAAAGGCTCTCTCTCATCCTGCAAGAGTAGCGATACTTCGCACACTTGCGGAACGAAACGCCTGTATTTGCGGAGAAATTGTAGAAATAATGCCTCTCGCGCAGGCGACCGTTTCCCAGCATCTCAAAGAATTGAAGGATGCCGGATTGATAAAAGGAACCGTGGAAGGGCCATCATCGTGTTATTGCCTCAATGGAGAAGCGATCGAAGAACTTGCAGATGATTTGGATAAGCTATTCAACGAACTGAGATCCGGTTGCGCTGATGCCAATTGCTCGACAAAAAAGAGGAGTCCATGAAATTACAATTCAGAAAATCCGTCGGCGATGACAAGGAAGTGATTCGTTCTTTCCTTCAAACAACCAAACTCCCCGCCGAAAGTCTAGACAAAGATACAACAACTTTTTATATGGCAGAGGAAAGCAACCGGATTGCAGGAATTGCCGGCTTCGAGTTCTACGGTTCAGATGCCCTTCTTCGTTCGGTTGCCGTTCAGCCTGGTATCCAGCGTCGGGGTTTGGGTTCACAGATCGTCGATTTCATGCTTGACGAAGCTAGAAAAAGAAAAGTTCAAAACGTCGCCTTGCTGACTGAAACCGCAAAGGATTTCTTTTTGAAGAAAGGTTTTGAAGTTGTGGACCGTTCCACCATTGACAACGAAAGCATGAAGAAATCCTCAGAATTCGCATATGCCTGTCCCGAGATGGCGGTGTGCATGAGGATTCGGTTGAAATAGGTCATGAAGTTACCAACAAATTTCATCTAATCACTAGAGGAATTTTTTAAAAGGAGCTGTTATGAAAACCGACATTGAAATCAAAGAAGAAGTGAAAGAAAGGTACGCCGGCATCGTTCAAACGCCGCGGCATTCTTGCGGCTGCGGAAACAAGTCGACTCTCGAAGTGAATTATTCTCAGATTGAAGGATATAATCCGGATGCGGATTACGGCCTCGGTTGCGGAACCCCAACAGCGTTCGCAAACATCAAAGAAGGGATGACGGTGCTCGATCTGGGATCCGGAGCCGGAATCGACTGCTTCATCGCAGCAAAGTATGTCGGGGCAAGCGGAAAAGTTATCGGCGTCGATATGACCGAAGAGATGATAAAGAAGGCGAATGAAAACAAGAATAAACTGAACATCCCGAATGTAGACTTCCGCCTGGGTGAGATTGAATCTCTGCCGGTCGATAGTGGCACAGTCGATCGGGTAATCAGCAACTGCGTCATCAATCTCGTGCCCCACAAGGAAAAAGCATTTTCCGAAATACACAGAGTTCTCAAACCCGGCGGTAAGTTTACAGTCTCTGACATTGTCACTGATGGCAAGATCAGTGAGGAGGAACGACGCGATGCTTCTCTTTGGGCCGGATGCGTCAGTGGTGCACTGGAAAAGAAAGACTATCTTGCCATCATCGAGAAAGCGGGATTTAAAGAAATCAGTGTGACTTCAGAAGTGAAAGGCGAGCATCAACTTTCAGGCGGCGCGGGACTTTACTCCATAACCGTTACAGGAACTAAATAAAGGATGAATATCCATGAACGAGACTAAGGTCCTTTTCATCTGTGTACACAACAGTGCGAGAAGCCAAATGGCTGAAGCGTTTCTCAACAAATACGGCAACGGCAGATTTATCGCAGAGAGTGCAGGCCTCGAACCTGGAAAGTTGAATCCTATCGTAGTCGATGCGATGAAGGAAGTCGGAATTGACATTTCATCGAATCAAACAAAGAGCGTCTTCGATTTCTTCAAACAAGGAAGGAAATACCAGTACGTAGTTACGGTCTGCGATGAATCAAACGCCGAGAGATGTCCGATCTTCCCCGGTGTGAAGGAGACGTTGCATTGGAGCTTCAAAGATCCTTCGGCACTGTCCGGAAGTCACGAGGATAAGCTTGCAGGCACCCGCGCCGTCAGAGACGAAATAGAAAAACAAGTGCGGCAATGGCTCGGAGAGTTGTCCAAAGGGACTGAAAGTATAAGGTGAAATCTCGACTCGCTTTCCTGGATCGATTCCTGACTTTGTGGATATTTGCTGTGATGGTGGTTGGTGTCACTGCTGGATATATTTTCCCTTTAATTATCGGTTTCTGGAATAAATTTCAAAGCGGTACGACAAATATCCCGATCGCTGTAGGTTTAATGCTGATGATGTACCCCCCATTGGCAAAAGTGAGATACGATGAACTCGGAAAGGTCTTTAGAAATTTCAGAATACTTTCTCTATCGATGGTGCAAAATTGGTTGGTCGGTCCGCTCGTAATGTTCGTCCTTGCGGCAATCTTCTTGCGCGACTATCCCGAATACATGGCAGGATTGATAATGATCGGACTCGCTCGCTGCATTGCCATGGTGATTGTCTGGAATGATCTTGCACATGGAAATGCTGAGTATGCTGCAGGCCTCGTTGCTTTCAATTCGATATTCCAAATTCTGTTCTATTCGTTTTATGCCTACGTGTTCCTGACAATTGTTCCTAAATGGATGGGCTTGAGTTCATTCAAAGTGGATGTGACAATTGTGCAGATCGCTGAAAGCGTTATTGTTTATCTGGGAATTCCCTTCCTTGCAGGAATCACAACTCGATATTTACTTGTGAAATCTAAAGGCAAAGATTGGTATTATCATAAGTTCATTCCGAAGATTAGCCCGATTACGCTGGTCGCATTGCTATTTACGATCTTTGTCATGTTTTCTTTGAAAGGGAGATTAATTGTCCAGATACCGATGGATGTAATCAGGATAGCGGTTCCGCTCCTGCTCTATTTCCTGATAATGTTCTTCGTTTCATTTTGGATGTCAAAAAAAGCCGGTGCGGATTATAGCAAAGCTGCAACATTATCATTCACTGCAGCGAGCAACAACTTCGAACTGGCAATAGCCGTTGCAATTGCAGTCTTTGGAATAAATTCTGGCGAAGCTTTCGCTGCCGTGATTGGACCGCTCGTTGAGGTACCTGTTCTGATCAGTCTTGTGAATGTTTCACTTCAATTCCAAAAGAAGTATTTCATGGTGACCGGGCCCGTATAATTAAGACCGTGAAGAAGAAACCTTAAAGAGACTCTTCGATATTACGACCCGGAACCGCCTTTCTCACCTGTTACCTTCACTTCATCGTACTTCTGAATCCTGTAGATTATCGTCGAGACAATCCAGCTTACGACGAATATTCCAATTATGAAATAACCCATTGTCCCAAAATCACCGCTCAACTTGCCGACGAAATCCCAGAACCAACCTCTCAGTTCGAATTTATCTCCAATGACGCTGAACGCTTCGATCCCTCCGACTAACAGTGCCACGAGCACGGATATAAAAGTTATCGTCACATTATAGAACAGTTTCCTCAATGGTTTGACGTAAGCCCACCCATAGGCAGCAAGCATAAGAACACCATCCGTAGTGTCGATGAGCGACATTCCCGCGGTGAAGAGAGCAGGAAATATTAAGATGGACCATACCGGTAATCCTTTCGTTGCTTCTGCAGCAGTAATTCCGAGGACGCCAATCTCTGTTGCCGTGTCGAAGCCGAGACCGAAGAGAAAGCCGAGCGGGTACATGTGCCAGCTCCGGCGGATCAACTTCAAGAACGGACGAAAGATTCTACCGACAAATCCGCTTTGGCTCAACAACTCATTCAATGATTGGTTGCCGTATGTCCCGCCCTTCTTCACTTCCCTAAAAGCCTTATAAACATCTCGGAGGACAAACATGTTGGCAATAGCTATCGCGAATAGAAAACCGGCAGAAACCGAAGTGCCGATGATGCCGCCAACTTGCCGGAACTGTGGAAAATTTTTCTGAACCGCGGTAGCGGCAAACGCAATTACAACCGATGCCAGAATGACGATGGTTGAGTGCCCGAGCGAAAAGAAAAAGCCGACTCCCGCGGGTCGCTTCCCTTCCTGCATGAGCTTCCGTGTTACATTGTCTATCGCTGCAATATGGTCGGCGTCCACCGCGTGTCTCAATCCGAAACTGTAAGCGATAACGGATGTTCCTATAAGCAGAGGGAATCCTTGAAACGTCAGAAACGCAATCACCCAGACAGTCACATTGACTGCCCCCAGCAACAAATATATTACAAATATTTTTCGCCGGACAGTTCCCGAGTCACCCCACAATCGGCGTCTTAGATCGCCGGCCGATTTAGGAAAATTTTCAACCATTTATCTCATCTGCCCCGAGTAAATTCTCTCTTTTTTTGATTACAGTTCAAGTTTGAAATTTTGGGATGAAAATTCAATCCACATTTTTGCAATTATCGTGGCTTAGTGAGGCTCATCTTTGTAAATTTAATCGAAGCGCAATGGAAAAAGCCGTCGTTACATTTTCAGGAGGTCTCGATTCAACGACTCTCCTTTATTGGGCTGCAAAAAGACATGAGGTCCACGCCCTCACGTTCGATTACGGCTCAAAGCACAACCAACAAGAGCAAGCAGCGGCAAAGAAAATCACGCGCCTCCTTAAGATTCCACATTCTACCATTGAGCTCCCATTTGTCAATGAATTTTTCAAATCAAGTCTGCTGAAAGACGGCGGCGAAATCCCCGAAGGGCATTACGAGGACTCCTCGATGCGAAGCACGGTCGTCCCGTTCAGGAACGGGATCATTCTCTCGATCGCAGTAGGCTATGCTGAATCGATCGAAGCTAAGAAGGTCCTTTACGCTGCGCACTCAGGCGATCACGCCATTTACCCGGACTGTCGTCCGGATTTTCTCAAAGCAATGTCTGAAGCCGGACGTTATGGAACATACCTAGGGGTTGAGATCAATGACCCATTCATCAAGATGTCTAAAAAAGAAATCGTCATCCTCGGGACAGAATTGGGAGTCCCATTTGAACTCACATATTCATGTTACAAAGGCGGCAAGACGCACTGCGGGAAATGCGGAACGTGCGTGGAACGGAAAGAAGCTTTTCAACTGGCAGGCATCCCGGATCCCACCAACTACCAGAAGTGAAAAATGGGAAATGAATGGCTGAGAGTTTATTGTCAATCGTTCTTCACCATTCACGCTTCATTTTTAGATTTTTGCAATCTGTATGATAAGGTAGAGAAGAGAAATCCCAACCAATGTCATGATCGTCGTCAATATTTTAGGATGGGCATGATAACTCTCGGGAAGAAGCTCACTGGCTCCAATATAGATGAAACATCCGCAGAAGATTGCCAGCACGCTTCCTAATTCCGCTTTAGGCAGAGTGAAGAAACGAGTGAAGAGAATTCCAAGAAGAGGAGCTGCAGCATCTGCAAATAACCACCAGGAAGCACGCTTCCGTGTGCCATTATCCTTTATGATGAGGCTGACCGTGTTGATACCGTCAGAGAAATCGTGAGTGAGAATGGCGGCTGTCACTATGCCCCCAACCGCAGGCGACACTTGAAATGCAAAACCGATGATCGCACCATCGAGAAAGCTGTGGACGGAGAGGCCGGCAGCACCTAACGTTCCGCGGTGTTGCAAAACTCCATGTTCCTCATCGCCGTGCGAGAGGAGAATCACCATTCTGTCAAGCGTCAAATACACCAGGAATCCAACTCCGACCATAAGTGAAACCCATGAAATATCGTTTGAAATGCTTCTCAGATTTGCCGCTTCCGGAAGAAGGTCGAAGAACGCAACGCCTATTACCGCGCCGGCGCTGAATCCCAATATTAGGTGAAGTTTGTCCTTAAATCTGAGCGCAAACAGTCCTCCCAAAAGCGTAGACAAAGAAGTCGCAATTCCAATAAAGAGAATGGTCATTTTGTAATTCCTTTTAGGTGTTTCTGATAAAATCTAACACCCATGCTGAATCAGTTCAAATTTTTATGGAAATTTACTTCAGCTTGCAACCCGCGATCCAATTTGAGCCGCGAAAATGTGTTTTCTTCACACAATCATTTGTTCGGACTTGACTTAAATAAAGGGTAAAGATAAATTTACTTATCAATGAGATACTTACTAGTTGCCCTCGCGGCATTGCTGGCTGCATTTTCTCCAACTTCCTCTGTTACTTTTTCAGATGGTTATCCGCGAGCGTCGTCGGGGACGGATGGAATTACAATCACCTGGGTTACTTCTCAGGAAAATGGCATAAAGGATTTCGCAGTCGAGAAGGCTTCCCAGCTCAACTCGCAGCAATTCTATCAACTTGACGGCACGATCGCTGCACAAGGTGCTGGAAATACTTACCAATTCACCGACAAAGATCTTTATAAAACAACCTCATCGACCATCTTTGCTTACCGTGTGAGGGCTGATGGCAACGACGGAAGTGTTTCATATTCGGCCACGATAACGCAGCCTTACGATTTTTCACCCGGACTCTCCGGCGTAGCCAAGCGCACCTGGGGCAGCATCAAAGCAATGTTTAGGTGATTCTACCGAAGAGAACTCGCCACCTGCGGCTTCTTTTAATATCCATTTCCGTATTCCTTGCCAATTCAATTTCCCAATCTCGCCCAGTTCCTCTATCATCCGGTGAGCCAGTCATAAGGATTAACCTTGCCGACAATGCATGGAATCCATGGCTTCGCGTTCTCGGCAAATTCATTTTGAGCATCCAGGGAATTGAAATTGCCACCGTGACGGACGCTTCAATTTCATTCGCATTTTCCCACGACGGAACACCAATAGTCCGGCTTCCCAATCAAGAGATTAAATTTTCTTATCCGATAAAATTGGAACCGGCGGAAACAGACACTCATAAAACACGGACGGATTCGACTGTAAAAATTCCTGAAGAAGTTTCCTCAAATTTTGCGAGCGGAATAAAATTCCATCTCCAAACCTTCCCGGGCTCAGTGGAAATAATACCGGAGAACAACGGCACTTTTCGCGTGATAAATTTTGTTCGGGTTGAAACATATTTGCGCGGCGTTGTTCCGAACGAGCTCGTCAACAAGCTGACCCCGGACGAATTCCAGGCTTGCATGGCACAGGCGATTGCTGCAAGGAATTTCGCTCTTTATAAGATGGACAATCAGGATACGGCAGACTTCGATGTTTATTCGGATACAAGAGGACAGGTGTATTCGGGAATAGAAAAGTACAAGCCGCTTGCCGACAGTGCAATCAAACTTACTTCCGGGATGATCGTCGAATATGATGGTCAGCCCGCAAGATGTTTTTTCCATTCGACGTGCGGCGGACACACCGAAAGCGTGCAGAACATATGGCAAGGACAGCCTGCACTCCCATATTTGGCGGGCGTCTCGGACATCGACTCGGCAACGGGTGATCCGTATTGCATCTATTCGCCTCAATTTTATTGGACCAACACTTATTCACATTACCAGATCAACAAAATGATACGAGATAACCTGGCAGTGGCCAATCCGACTTATGTTGACCGAATTATTAGAAGCGACATCACCGACATAAAAATACTCGACCGCTTCGAATCGTATCGAGTCGACTCGCTCAGGATCAAAACGAAGAACGGGAACGTTTATTATGTCCGGGGAGACAGAACGAGATATCTTCTGCGAAATAATGATGGCACACTATTGAGCAGCAGTCTTTTCAGAATTATTGTCTCGAAAGACGGCAGCGGAAGGCTTGGGAAAATCACTGTCACAGGCGAAGGAATCGGCCATGGCGTCGGCATGTGCCAGTGGGGAGCAATCGGAATGTCGCGGCTGGGATACAACTATCTGCAAATTCTGTCGCATTATTTCCCCGGCACTGAAGTGAAGAAAGTCTATTAAGAAGATTTCAAATTCCAGATGTTGAATTATAAATTCGATATGGCAATTCAAAATTCATTACTTAAGATCCAAAATTACTGAAGATGAACCTTCCACATATTTATCTGGCGTCGAGGTCGCCGAGGCGAAGACAGATACTCGAAATGGTTGGAATAAAATTCACGCTCCTTGACGTAGAGGTCGATGAGGATAACCACTTTGTTGACAATCCCCGCGAATATGTCATCACCCTTTCGGAGAAAAAGGCAAGAGCTGCGTCGACGAAGATCGCGAAAGGCATTGTGGCCACGGCAGACACGATCGTCTATCTGGGCGGTCAGGTGCTCAATAAGCCGAAAGATGCCGAAGATGCCGAAAGGATGCTGAACCTTCTTAGCGGAAGGACACATCAGGTCTTTACCGGATTTACATTGCTTCAGACCCCGGGATATAAGATGGTACAGCAATGTGAAGTTACCGATGTAACATTCCGAAAGCTGGAAAGCGATGAGATTGACGAATACGTCCGTTCAGGCGCGCCGTTCGACAAGGCTGGCGCTTATGGAATCCAGGACGATCTGAGCGCTCTATTCGTGGAAAAAATAAACGGAGATTTCTACAATGTCGTCGGGCTGCCGCTGCCGAAATTTTATCTCGCATTGAAAAATTTTACAAATGCTGAAAAAACTCCGCAGTAAGCTTTTCATTTCAATCGCGATCGCAGCACTCATCGGCGTCGCTTTTTCTTTTTACGCCGACTTCTCCCAGCTGAAAGCTGCGTTCTCGGCCTTCAATTATGAATTCATTCCTCTCGCGGCCGCCTGCGCTTCGGTCAACTATCTTTTCAGATTCGCAAGATGGGAATACTATCTCCGGGTTCTCGAAATCAAGGTACCGCGCTCACAGAGCTTCGGGATATTCATCTCCTCTCTTTCTATGTCCGTCACACCCGGTAAGATGGGCGAGCTCGTCAAATCTTACTTTTTGAAATCGCTTCGCGCGGTACCGATAAGCAAATCAGCTCCGATCGTTTTCGCAGAACGGATCACCGATTTCCTCGACCTTCTGATAATCTCGATAATTGGAGCATACAGTATCGGCTATGAGAAAAGGCTGATCATAGTCGTGGCGCTCATCTTCGTCGCAGGAATCGGAATTATTGCGAGCCGGTCATTTTCAATGAAAATCATCCGGAAGGCCGAGAAGATCTCGTTCATCGCAAAACGGATCAAGCCGATCGAGTCCGCCTATGAAAGTTCCCATGCCATGTTGAGCGGAAAAGCCCTCATTATTTCGTCGTTGATCGGGCTCGCCGGATGGTTCATAGAATGCCTGGGGTTTCTATTTGTCCTCGACGGCCTCGATATTCATTTGAAGATCCTGTCTGCAAGTTTCATCTACGCTTTCTCGACTGTAGTGGGCGCAGTATCATTTCTCCCGGGCGGACTCGGCGCCACAGAGACTTCCTTAGCAGGGCTTTTGGTCCTTGCAAAAATCCCGAAGAACTCCGCTGTCGCTGCTACTTTCATTATTCGTGCAGCGACACTGTGGTTTGCTGTCATAATTGGCGTGGGTATGTTATCTTACATGTTGAAGCATTATGGAGCGGCCCTTAATGAAAAACTCGAAAACAATTCCTATGCAAGCGCAGTCAAAGATGGCAGGGCTAACGTCCAATAGCTGATAACCAAGAGCTACTCATGGAACGAAAGATTCGTGTTCTTATCGCTAAGGCAGGGCTCGATGGTCATGACCGCGGCGCAAAAGTCGTGGCTGCCGCTTTGCGAGATGCAGGGATGGAAGTGATTTACACGGGACTGCGTCAGACACCAGAGATGATCGTCGATGCCGCCATTCAAGAAGATGTAGACGCGATCGGCATCAGCCTTCTGAGCGGCGCGCACATGACGATATTTCCGAAAGTGCTTACTCTCATGAAAGAAAAAGGACTTAACGATGTTCTTCTATTCGGGGGTGGAATTATTCCCGACAAGGATATCGCGGCATTGAAAAAAATGGGCGTCGGCGAATTGTTCACGCCGGGAACCTCGACCTTGGACATAGTGGCCTACATTCGTAGCTGGAAGACTAATCGTTAAAAATCGGCCATTCGCCGATAGCTGAATCCCAACTTAATTAGGAGTCCAAATGAAAAACGATCCACTGGAGAAGCTTGCTGAGAGATTAAATTCTCTCTCCGTCGATAATTTCTGGGACGTAGGAAAATTCGTCGTCGAGAAAATTCTGCCTTATGCAAAGTCGAACAAGTTGTCCGAAGAAGAGTTATACAAGGTATTATCGTCTTATCCCGGGTTCAAGTTTCAGCCCATCCTTCTCAAGCAATGCCAGATGTACTTCACTTATTATCCCGATCTGAAAAAGCGAAAATTACCTGAGAGTTTTTATTTTGAGCTCGCCACTAAGGTGAGCGGCGACGAGAAGCGGAAGGAATACGAGAAAGCTGCAATCCAGAATAAGTGGACCATAATCGAGCTTCGGAAGAAAGTGAGGGAAGATTCTCTGAGCGAGCGCGAAGCCGGGCGAACAAAATTCGGGTTCGATCTTCGCGCCGCGAACGTGTGGAGCTTCGACGTCCCTGATCCGCGTTTCGGTAAACAGGGATACAAAGGGAGAATTGCCGGACAGGTAATCGCAAATGCAATCTATCATTATACAAATCCCGGTGCATCCATCGTCGATCCGTTTGCCGGTGATGGCACGCTCGGCGATGTGGCAGAAAAGATTTCTTATTTTGGCGATCGCAGTTATAAAATGTTTGATCCAAAGCCATCCGACGAGCGGATCAAGCAGAACAACGTTTTCTTGACAGGTATCCCTGCGGATACTAATTCAGCTGATTACGTCTTCATAAACTTGCCGGACGAATTCTACTCGGGAAATGAAGAGATGACTGTGGCTCTTTCAAATTTCAAGATGAAATTCAAAACGGTGTTCAGGGAATCGCACAGAATTCTAAAGGTTAAGGGAAAAGTCTCCGTAATTGTCGCGCCTCAGATCGGTGAGACCGGAGTCGCCGATTATCCTTATGAGGTGGAACGGATATATTCCGATGCGAATTACAAAATTGCAGGAAAAGTGTTTTTGCCGGAAAGGTCAGCGCGGCGATACAATTACTTCGAGCGAAAGCCGCTGGTTTCCGAGATGACGGAGATGCTGACATTTCAGAAAATGTCGGAATAATAAGACAAGATCACAGTGGAGACCTGTCCCGGCTGGCGAGAAGAGAGGACTGACATATCTCGCTAATGACAGAGCCATGAATCGGCGTGCGCCAATATGCGGTTAAAAATGAACCGACCAAAACCCTGAGATCCGGTTCAGCATCCATTTGTACACAAACATCATCGCGACACCAAGAACCAGAATCAGTATTCTGACCGCAGCAGGAATTGAATCTTCATTTTCCTTAACGAAACCTGCAAATCTCCTGACAGCGTGCCATGGAACGACCACGCCAAACAAAGCGAAGAATATTGTGGAGATTACGACTTGGATACCTGAGTTCTTATCGACAGGCTCAAAGTTTCCATTCTCCGAGATGAATATACCGACAAAGAAGCCGACGACACCCCAACAGAGCACATAGGCTGCTTTGAGAAATACTCTGAACCATATTGGATCGCGATCAAATGAGTCATCCACGACAAATTCCCTTTCTTATAGATCCTGGTGATTTTGACCTAAGCTGCTGTTAATAAACACTTGCTTCTTAAGCGAGCACAAATTGTACATGATTATTTGCAGATAATCTTCACGACAGGAGATGCTTCGCTGAGATGAGTATTACTTGAATTTGCATCAGCGTGACCGAGACATCGTAATGTTGTCCCGGGGCAGGGAGTGATAGCAGCAGGTCAAAACATGCAAGTTCCGATGTACTCTGCCGCACCGGTCATCAATTTTCAAAATATTGGAAAGGTTGCTGATCATCCATTCTCTGCCACAAATCATTATTCCCTTACGAAGTCAGGACTCACAGATATAATCACAAAAAACCAACTCCAGGCTCTGACAAATTCAAGTATCGTCTGGAATCGTGCAAGATCGCAGGCAATTGACGTCAGTAAATGGTGGACCCACGCCTTACTTCAAACCGCTTCTAAAATTTTATTGTACTCGATTGCCCCTTCCCTGACAAGCACGATTTTCCCTTTGGTGACATCGACGACTGTTGACGGAGTTTGAGAACTAAGAGTCCCGGCGTCAACGATCAGATCAACTGCTCCCAACACCTTTTTGTTTATCATGTTTATCGAATTGGGATTGGGCTCGCCCGACAGATTCGCGCTCGTGGAGGTTATCGGAATCTTGCAGATATTCAGCAGCTCCCGGCAAAACTCGTCGCTCGAAAGGCGTATGCCGATTTTACCAGATCCTGCCGTCAATATTTTGGAGACGATAGGTGCGGCCCTAAAAACCAGCGTCAGCGGACCAGGCCAAAATTTGCTCATCAATTTTTCAGCGACCTCGCCAACCTCCAGCGTGAGCTCTTCGACCGCCGACTTATCCGGAATCAAAACAAGAATAGAGTTCGATTTATTTCTTTCTTTCAAAGTGAAAACCCGCTCGACGATTTTCGGCTCGAGAGCATTTGCGCCAAGCCCATATATCGTTTCAGTAGGATAAACGATGACGCCTCCATCCAGGATCGCCTGCGCAGCTTCTGTGACAGAGCGTTTTTTATTTGCGTTTACGATTTTCATATCATCGGAAATAGATTATACGGCAAAAGTGCCTTCTTTGTTGATTTTTCATATTTCGCCTTTAACCATTGTTCAAGATCTCTAAAGCCTTTCTGACAATTTCATCCGGCGAAATCTTCTTCATGCAGTCGAAAGTCCCGATAGGACATCGTGGTCCACCGTGGATGGAACACGGACGACACCCCAAATCTCTAACTTCAATGACCGTCGATCTTTTATGGTACGGATAAAAGCCGAAATCTTTTACTGTCGGGCCAAAGATTGCCACCGTCGGGACATTGAACGAGGATGCGATATGGACCGGGGCAGAATCATTTGCAATCATAAGAGAAGACCGTCTGATAATTTCAGCAGATGTCATAATTGAAAATTTTCCTATCGCTGAAATAATGTTATCGCTCATCTTATGGAAGCTTTCCAGAATCTCCACGTCTCTCCGCCCGCCGATGATAACGACCGCCGCAAATTTCTCCGATAATTTTTTCGCCACCCGCGCCATCATCTCCGCGGGATATCGCTTCGTTTGCCAGGTAGTCCCGGGAGCAAGAACGGCGAATGGGCCGCCGATTTTGTGCTCGGTTATGAACTGCTCCGCCTCCCTGACATTTTCTTCAGCCAGAAAAATCTTCGGCCGTTCGTGCTGGATAGCGGGCAGTTCACCGGTCATGATCGAAAGTGGTTCAAGAAGGGAAAGATTCCGGTCCACTTCATGAACGCCGAATCTCCATGGCAGCAAATTAGTGAAGCACATCTTCATCGCGGAATTATCGAAACCTATTCTTATTTTTGCCCGCATTCCTCTCGCCAGAAGACAGCTCCGCAGGGATCTATGCGGACAAATCACCACGTCATAGGTTGCAGCCCGAAGCTGATTACGAAACAGAAGAAAAGATAAAAGCGATCTTTGCTTCCCATGTTTGTCATACACAATGACATTAGAAATGTCGGGATGGCTCCTGACGACATCTGAAGTTTCCGGAATTACAACAAAGTCAATCTGTGAACCGGGCATCGCTCGCTTCAACACCTGCACGAGCGGCAATGTCAGGATAACGTCTCCTAGAAAGGCAGTGTTGATTATCAAGAATCTTTTCACGTTTCTTCTATTTCCCGGAGTTTTTCCTGGAAAATTTGCACATGTTTGAATCGCTTGTGAAACCAGAGCCAATTTTCCGGACATTCTCTGATGAATCCTTCGAGCGCAGTAACATGACGCTGAGTCAGCTCCGCAACGCTTGCCTCCGAGTCGTCAGGGAGATCACTGTAATCTATCTCATGAAGATGCAGACGGTATGTCCCGTCATTCTTTCTGACAAGGACACCAAATTGTACGGCCGCGCGTGTCCTTAGAGCAAATAATGCAGGACCTTGGAAAGTCGGAACATCGATTCCGAAAAATTTTGCCTGCGTGCTCTCCTTTGCTGCACTTTGATCTGCAAGAAGCGCCACGATGCCGTTTTCTCGAAGAGTTGAAAGCGATGCACGCACGGAGTTTTCCATCGGCACGGTCGAATTGCCGAGAAGTTCGCGATATTTGTTCGCAAACTTGTCGACTGACTTGTTGTGGAACGGGTGAACGACAACCGAAAAATGTTTCGGAGAGAATGCGCCGATCGCAAGAGCGACGAGTTCCCAATTTGAAAAGTGCCCGCTCATCAAGATCAGGCCTCGTCCTCGTTCAAGCGCCGATTCGATCAGGCGCCGCGATTCATCCGGAAACTCGACGACATTTCTCAAACTGTCCTTTGTAAACTCTGGGAAATAGAGGAACTCAAAGAACACCGTTGTAATGTTCACATAAGATTTTTCAAGTATCGATTCTATTTCATCGTTTCCCTTTTCAGGGAAACATAATTTCAAGTTAGTCAGCGCAACGTTTTCGCGAATCGGAATATGACGGTAAAAAAAACTTCCAAGCGACGCGGCCATTTTGTGAACGCTTTTCAACGAAAACCGCCGAAGAAAAGCTCCGATAACTCTTAAGAGCAATAACTGCAAATAATCACTGAAATTCATTTGATTTCAAAGCCATAGACATCCGAGTCTTCCGCGCCGACGACCAAATGATTTTTCCAGATAGCAGGCTGAGTGCGAACCCGTCCCGGCAGACTTATTTCCTGTGCCACTTTGCCGTCGCTCTTTTCTATAACATAAAGATTTTTATCCAACCCGCCAAAGAAAACCTGGTTCGTCGTCTGAGAAGCGGAACTTGTTATTGGAGCATCAATATGGACCTTCCAGATAAGTGCACCGCTGTGAATGTTAAGGGCATAGAAATTTCCGTCATCACAGCCGAAATAGACGCATCTCTCATCGGTGATCGGCATCGAAAGGATCTTATTGTCGGTTGCGAAATCAAATTCCAATTTTCCATCTTTGCCCAGCGCCAGCAGCCTTCCTCCATTTGTACCTATAAACACCGACGAATCGTTCATAGATGCAGAACACCATATCCCGCCTTGCGGAACGTCATACTTCCATATTTGCCTTCCATCAACCGCACTTATCCCATAAACATTTCCATCGTCGCAGCCGAAAACGCAAAGGCTGTCATCCACTGCAGGAGATGATCTAATGGGACCGATAAAATTTTTATGAAAAATTTCTGCGCCGGTTTGCAGATCAAATTTATAAAAATCTCCTTTCACGGTCGCAACAAAAATTTCGCTCTTGAGAATGGTTGGAGACGATTCGACATCGGCAATCTGCTTCGACCAAATTATGCTACCGGAATAAATGTCGTAGGCAAAGATGTTTTTATCCGATTGGGACGAACAGACAACCATGATGCTGTCGGAAATTGCCGGCCCCGAAAAAATAGCTCCGTTAAAGGTTTTGGACGCAAATTCTTTCCCGGTAACAACATCGAGTGCGTAAATCTCGCCCTTGAGCGTCCCGACATAAACGATTCCATTTTTGATAATAGGAGAGAAATTCCCAAAGCCGGCGTTTACATTATGGTTCCATATTTGTTCCAGGCGCGTCGAAGTCATTTCAGTCATCGAGCTGTGGACCGCATCCCTTCCATACATAGCCCAACCTGCCGACGATGTCTTCAGCTCACGGGGGAGCCTGAGAGATGCGCAGGACATGACCAACAAGGTGCAAAGGGATACTGCCAATAGTTGTATAAACTTCGTTCCAGAAGGACAAAGCCATGGAGACTTAACTTTCCCTTTGTGTTCCTGTGCCTTTGCAGCTTCTCTAATCATACTGCTTCCACTCTTCCAAACAATGACGAAAACAATCCTACGACAATCGTAGTTAAGGAGCCGATCAACGTGTACCAGGTCCATGCAATCGGCGTGAAGAAAAAAACATAAAGGAGCATCAGCAAACCCGCTGTAAATCCGACCATGGCGTCAATCTGCCGGGGCTTCTTGAACAATACACCGAGAAGAAATGTACCGAGCAGTCCTCCGTAAGTTACCGATGCAATGGAAAGGGCGACCTCGATGACCGATTCGTTCGAGCTCAGGAAAATAAAAGCGGTTGCGACGAGTATGATGGTCCAGATGAGGCTGAAAAGTCTGGAGAGTCTGAGGTCATCTTCTTCGCTATTGCTTTTGCCGAAGTACGGCTTGTAAAGATCCACCAGAGTCGAGGATGCCAGCGAGCTTATGGAGCCGCTGAGCGATCCCATCGCGCTCGCGAAGAGTCCAGCCACAATTATTCCGCTCAGTCCGCTTGGAAGCTGCTCGACTATGAACTTCGGAAAAATCTGGTCGCCATCGTTGAACGGATACGCATTGTAAAAAGCGTAAAGCGATATTCCAATTATCAAGAAAAACAGAAACTGAATTGCTACGAAGAAGCCGCTTGCTATAACCGCTTTCCTGCTATTTTTCAAAGAGTCCGTTGCCAGGAGCCTTTGGACTATAAGCTGGTCTGTCCCGTGTGAGGCCATGGAGAGAAACGCACCGCCGAGGACGCTCGCGACGAAGGTATACTTGATCGTGAAGAAGTGGGCCAGGCCGCCGCCGAATCCCCAGTTGATAAATTGTAATTTCGACTTCACCAACGCCATAGCGCTATCCCAGCCGCTTGGAAGATGGGACAGCATGATGTACAACGCCACAGAGGCACCCCCGATATAAACAAACATCTGAATGATGTCTGTCCAGATAACCGCCTTGATTCCACCGGTGTAGGTATATGCAAAAGTAAAAACAGTGATGATGACGATTGCGACCGCATAAACAAAAGAATCGGAGTACCCGGAGAACATTTCGTATGCCCTGAATATGATTGCGAGAGGAATCGCCGTAGTGAAGAGCCGGACGCCGGTTGCAAGCGTCCTCGTCACTAGGAAGACGACGGAGGCATAATTGCGGGTCCTGTCGCCGAAACGGCTTTTCAAAAACTCGTAAGCGGTAACGAGTTCACCGCTGTAATATGACGGCAGGAAAAGAACTGCAATAGCAATCCGTCCGATGATGTATCCGATTGTAATCTGAAGGAAATTAAGATTTGTCAGATAGGCCAGGCCGGGAATTGAGATGAACGTTATCGCGCTTGTTTCCGTCGCGACTATGGCAAACGACACGGCAAGCCACGGGATTTTCCTCCCTCCCACAAAATAGTCTTTGATGCTGGTTTGCTTTCCGCCGGTCAATATTCCAAAGATGGTGACGCCGATGAGATACGCAAAGACGATTACATAGTCAATGGACTTAAAACCCACGAAGATTCCTAACCCGGCGCGGCTGGGATCAGCTGACGGCGTCGGCCGTTGGATGGATTGAAAAAACTTTTTCTAACTGGGTAATCTTGAAAAGATTTCGCACGTCCTGGTTCGGTATGACAAGATGAATTTCCCCTTTGAGTTCCCGCATCAGCCTTTCGGCGACAAGCAACGCGCTCAGCCCTGACGAGTCACACGATTTCACCGTGGTCATATCGACAATCAATTTCTTCAGCGGCGATTGACAGACGATAAGAAACTCCGCCTTGAGCTGCGGCGAAACTTGAGTGTCCAGTTTATCGAACTTCAACCGCAAGACGGCACGTCCTTTGTGATTTTCAATCTCGAATATTTTCGTTTTCATTTTTCCTTGAACATTTTAATTATGCGCGCGACGACTTCGTAGGCTCTTTTCATGTCGCCGCTTCGCGGAGTTTTGATCTGCATATCGTAGAAACAATCGCAGTTCTCTTTTACAAAACCTACCGACATCTTCGCCTCGGATTTTCGGCAAAGATAGGACATAAAAATATCACTGGAAAAATTGAGATCAAACGCGATGTCAAACTTGTATTGACGGAGCCGCGCGATGAGGTCGCGCGAAGGAAGTTTCAGCCAATTGGCATCGGCATGAGAGACGACGATAACCTCGCTGCGATAAGTGGCAAGCTCTCGCATGTTGTCTGTCACGACAAGTACAACCCTGCGAAAATACCGGAGGAGAGATTCCACAACGGATCGCGCCAGGTAAAACTCCATGTTGAGTCTCGGCATTAGAAAAACGGCGGTCTGCGCCATCTTAATCGCGTCGTTGAAACCTATGATTTTCCTGATGTGCCTCGCCCGGCTGGAGGCGTACTTTGCAGCAATTTTGTTTTTAAGATTTATCATTAATCTCTATTGATGATTTTCAAAAATTCTTTTTCCGTTAAAATTCGTATTTTAAGCTCCTGCGCTTTATCGAATTTGGAACCCGGATTCTCACCGGCGACGACATAGCCGGTATTCTTACTTACAGAACTTGTGACACTCCCCCCGGCACTTCTTATCAACTCGGACGCCTCGTCGCGCGAAAGAGAAGAAAGCGTGCCCGTCAGAACGAATGTTTTGCCCGTCAAGGAGCTTGACTCACCTTTTGCTTTCGGAACACCGGATGGCTGAATGTGAAGTTTGTGAAGCCGCTGGAGAATTCTCTTCCCGCCCGGGGATGAAAAGAAATCAAGCACCGAAGCAGCGGCGACAGGTCCAACCTCCGCAAGATTCTTTTTGAATTTCGCCAGACGATTTTCAATTTCTGAGATCCCGCGGATAAGGTCCTCATATTTCTTTTGCCTCGACTTAAGTTCCGTCAAATTCTTAGACGGATTTCTGCGCGACTTCGGTGAAACCATGTCACGCTCCGTCTTCATCGCTCCGAGGTCCCTGAGATCTTTCAGTATCGGTGAAGCAGCAAGCTCGTCCAGCGACTGGTGAACCTGAGCAAGTTGCCTCGCGGTCGCTTCGCCGACATCCGGTATCGCAAGCGCGTGGATCCATCGGTCGAGCGGCAGAGTGCGCGCACGCTTCAACGCTTCAATCACTTTCGCAGCATTTTTCTCGCCGAATACGCGCGGCTCATCATCGGTGCCCAAGTTGAGTTTAGCAAGCTGTTCTACAGTTAGATCGAACAAATCGAGAGGCTCATTCACGAGTCCTCGCTCAACCAATTTTTCTGCTACGGTGCCGCCGAGCGACTCGATGTCAAGTGCTTTTCGATAGGCGAAATACTCGACGCGGCGCGTCTTCTGGGCCGGGCAGCCGGCAACGTTCCGGCAACGCCATGCGACTTCCTTCTTGTCGCCTGCCGAGACTTTTTCTTTTACAATCGCACCTCCGCATGCTGGACACTTGCCGCCGATGTATCTAAAGAGGTCAAATTCCTTTGCATCTTTAGGCCTTTTCCCTTTGATGACTTCGACTACCTCTGGGATCACCATGCCCGCCTTTCGAATAACGACAGTGTCTCCAATCCTGATATCTTTGCGCCTGATTTCATCCTCGTTGTGCAATGTGGCCCGGGAAATAGTCGAGCCCTGAAGGAAAACCGGCTCCAACTCCGCCACCGGTGTTAGAACGCCGGTACGACCGACTTGCACGGTGATTCCTTTGAGCAAAGTTTCCGCCGGCGTGATCCACGGAATAGGTTTGTGAACGATCGCATAGCCCGGGGCGCGGCTCTTCCCCGGAATTTTCTCCCAATCTGTCATGCGATTTACTTTTATGACGACCCCGTCGATTTCATACGGCAGCTCGCTCCGCAGGTCACATTTCTCATCATATCTGCACACGACATCGTCCCGATATCGCCTGAGCACTTCGTCAACTCCTTTGCAGAGCCACCATTTTCGCTGCGTCGGAAGACCATATTGCTTCAAGGATTCAAGCATTTCCGCATGTGTTTCAAAATTTATTCCTTCACGAGCCCCGACGCCATAAAACACTGCGCTGATCGGCCGCTGTGCGACAAGCTGCGGATCGAGTTGTTTCAGCGCACCTGCGGTCGCATTGCGCGCGTTCGGAAAACTTTTTTCTCCTTCAGATTCCAGCTTTTTGTTCAGCGTCTCAAAATCTTTCGTGGACATATAAGCTTCGCCGCGAACTTCTAACAGCGCAGGTGGATCTTTCAACTTCAACTCGAGAGGAATCGCACGGACGGTTCGCAGGTTCGCGGTAATGTCGTCGCCATACTGACCGTCTCCCCGGGTCACTCCCAAAGCCAGCTTTCCGCCGCGGTAGTGAACACCGATTGAGACTCCGTCAACTTTCGGCTCAAGAACATACTCGACGCGATCGGTCTTCAGATATTTCCTTATCGTAGTGTCGAATTCCTTCAGCTTTGGAAGAGTTGCTTCATCTTGCATCATATGCCGCTTCTCACGATCAGGTTCCTCATCTCTTGTCGGATGATCCGATGCGTCAATTTTCTCCAATGACAACATCGGCTGGGCATGTCTTACACGCTTGAATTCTTTCGCCGGCTCGCCGCCGACCCGCTGCGTTGGAGAATCGGGCGTGACAAGCTCCGGATGCTGCGACTCAAGCTCCGCCAGTTCTTTCATCAGCTGGTCATATTCATAGTCGGTGATTGACGGCTGTGCCATGACGTAGTACCGATAATCATGGTCGCGGATCTGCCGTCGCAGTTTTTCAATCTCTGATTTTAGATCCTTTTGAATCGCGGGACTCTTCACTTCTTGATCGAGCCGTCTTTGAGGATGGTGACGTTTCGGATGACAATTCCCGGTTTTCCCAGCGGCGGAATCTCATGGCCGTTGAGCGACAAGACCAGACCGCCTGCATTCCCGATTGTCATGTTGAATTTTCTTCTCCCCCAGAACGCGAAGCGATTTCCCGGTCTCATCAATAGGTCATATGTTTTTCCTTCGTCGATGACGAGATTAACCCATACGGTGTCGGTGGCACTCAAAACCAGCCTTGCGCTGTCCCCTTTTACAATCGGCTTGGTCGTGGTCGCAGCCGTATAGGCAGAATCGAATTTCTTCTGATTTACCTCTTCCATGCTTTCATAAGCATTAACATCAACCGGTTGCTTCTTGCTCGGAGAAAACGCCAGATAAGAGAGCCCGATCAATATCCCTAAACCTATTATTCCGGCGAAAATCTTCTGCGCATTGGTAAGACTAATCGGAGTCGGGCTCGCTTTGTCTGTATCAGAAATGACGACCTGTTCCGCCGCGGCCTTCAATGCTTCGACATGCTGATTGAATAATCCTACCGTTTCGTCGGGATCGAGGCCGATAGCTTTGGCATAATCCCTTATGAATGCCCTGATGTAAGTTTCCGGCAGGATTTCGAAATTCCCATCCTCAATCGCCTCAAGGAACTTCAAACTGATCCTTGTTTGTACGGCGACATCAGATAACCGAATTTTTCTTTCTTCCCTTTGAGCCCTTAAATATTCGGAAAATTTTTCCATTCGAAGCCGTAATTAGTTGACTGATATGACCTTTTGAATCTAATCAAGTTAAGGAACTATAACAACGGTTGAACTTGATATTTGAACCGGAAATTCAGAGGTGTTCCAGAAAATTTCTGTCAGCTCTTGACATTAAGATTTTCATCTGACATATTATGGTAGAAATACGTCTACTATTACCATTTGGAGAACATAATGGAAGCATTGACCAAGAGGCAGGAACGGATTTTAAAATTCATTCAAGCCCAGTTCAGGAAAAATGGGTATCCTCCGACAATTCGCGAGATCGGGAACCATATCGGGACGAAATGGAACCACGGCGTCGAGAGGCATCTTCAGGCTCTTCAGCGGAAAGGACACATCACGCGGGTACGCGACAAAAGCCGCGGAATACAGTTGACCTCCCGCCCGATGGGAACAGAAGTACCTGTCATCGGCAGGATAACCGCGGGCAAACCGATACTTGCAGTCGAGAATGTCGAAGAAAAAATCGTTCTCGATCCGTCATTCGCCAAGGGAGGAGAGAGCTTCCTGCTGATGGTCGAAGGACTCAGCATGAAGAATGCCGGCATCCTCGACGGCGATCTTGTACTGGTGAGACAGCAGACAACGGCGGAATCCGGTGACATCGTAGCCGCGCTCATCAGTGATGAAGAAGCGACCGTAAAAAGATTCAGGCAAAATGGTGACGAGATCATCCTCGAACCGGAAAATCCCGACTTCGAGCCGATATACTCCGATTCAACTTCGGTGAAAATTATCGGCAAAGTGCTGGCTGTTCTCAGGCTTCTTGACAACCAGCTCACTGTAAAAAGATTGAGGTAAGTGAATCCTGATTACTGACGGGCGGGAAATAGAGATGGACCGCGACAAATTTCCGACGATATTTCACATCGACATCGACGCATTTTTCGCATCGGTTGAAGAATCCCTGTGTCCGGCATTGCGGGGAAAACCCGTTATCGTCGGCGGTTTGCCTAATGAGCGTGGAGTGGTTGCCTGCCCGAATTACGAAGCAAGAGAATTTGGCGTGAAGACTGCGATGCCTCTCTCGCAGGCCTATCGCATTGCACCTGCAGCAATCTTTGTCAGAGGAAACTATAAAGAGTATGAGAAGTATTCGAGGAGATTTATCGAAATATTGCACGACTTTTCCCCCGTGTTACAGGCAGTAAGTCTTGATGAAGCATTTCTCGACGCAGACGGCTGCCTGCATTTTTGGAATTACGAACCGCGCAGCCTTGCAATGGCGATTAAGCGTGCGATCTGGGAGGAGCTCAAGATTACTGTGTCTATCGGCATCGCTTCAAACAAATTGTGCGCAAAAGTTGCCACGGACTATTCGAAGAAAGCAGAGAGGAAATCCAACGACGGTATCTTCTCTCCACCAAACGGACTTTTCATCGTGCCGCTCGGGGGAGAAAAGAATTTTCTTGCGCCTCTTTCAGTTTCTGCGCTCCCGGGAATCGGGAAGAGAACGGCGGAGGCTCTCGACTCACTTGGAATCAAAACCGTCCGAGAGCTCGCCGATACGAACGTTAGCCTGCTGAGACAAATATTCGGAATCGTAGGAAATTATCTGCATGCCGCCGCTAACGGATCCGGAGACGCCGATGTTTCTGAAGGCAACCATGACGCAAAATCCATTTCACGGAGCACGACATTCAGCGGAGACTCAGGCGACGAAGAGTTTATCACATCCGTGATTTTCTATTTGTCGGAGAAAGTCGCGAAGGCTTTACGGCGTGATAAACTTGCGGCGTCGACCATCTTCGCGAAGATGCGATACTCAGACGGTGCGCCGCTTCTCGGATACTCGCTTCGCGGGGGAAGTAGAATAAAAAGCCCGCATCCGAACCGGCGATTCGTGACCTACCAGAAAAATTACACTCTCGATGAGCCGACGAACTCTGAATTTGAAATCGCATCGGCTGCGTTCGCCCTTTTCAAGAGTCTCTGGCTCAGGAAAGTAAAAGTGCGACTGGTAGGCGTCGGAGTCATGAACATCAAAAAGGAATGTATCCAGCTTGACTTGTTTCGCAGGTCGGAGCTCAGACGGACCGATCTTTTGCGGAGCGTCGACAGGCTCCGGGATAAATTCGGATACCATTCGGTCTATTTCGGCATAATCGACAAGATGGAACAGGAATACGAGAGCGACCGAAACGGTTTCCGGCTACACACGACCTCCCTTTCCAGATAGAGAAAATCCAGCGCGGAACATTCACATCAAGTCTTGATTGATTTCATCATAATTGGAATATTTGATTGAATGAAAATTCACAAAACAATCCATTATAAATTTGTCCTTTTATTCCCGCTGGCTGCATCTGTCCTGACTTCCTTTCAAACGCTGCCATCCCTCGTCGCAGAGTTCACCTTCGGCAACTTCAAGGATCCGAAAGGTATAAGCATAGATCCCGGAGACAATATATATGTTGTGGACACCGGCAGAAACCTCCTCGAGCGTTTTAGTTCGGTGGGAGATTCAACCGGTGAAGTGGGCGGGTATGGGTGGGGAGACTATCAGTTTGACCAGCCAGTTGATGTTTGCGCAACGAATGGGATTGAGATATATGTCGCAGATTATAACAACCACAGAATCCAGCGATTCGACAGAACGCTTGCAAACGTGGCCACACTTTCGACTCATGAATCCAACGACGATTCAAAACGATTCGGATATCCTTCAGGTGTTGCCGTGTCGAGGCTTGGCGATCTATTCATCTGCGACGATGAGGATGTCAGAATGATGAAAGTGAATACCTTCTCGACCGTCGAGCGAACCTTCGGAAATTACGGCGACGGGCCGGGCGGATTGACAATGCCGCGTCAGGTGGCCGTGGGGCCTCACGACGATGTCTTTGTCTTGGACAAAGGAAGAATTGCGGTTTATGATAATTTCGGGACTTACCTGAAATCGATAGGAATCGGAGTGCTCCATGATCCTAAGGGAATCGGAATCGGCGACGATAAGATCGGGGTCTGCGACTCGGATACGCTTTACTTCTTCAACATGGATGGAGAATTGATTTCTAAATTTTCGACCGACGACATTTGGGGAGCGAAGGTCAAACATTTCGACGACGTTTCGATCAGCGGCCGAAGAATCTACATATTGACGGACAAAAATATTGTTGCCGCAAGATCTGATTTTTGAAATCCACACTGGCTGAAATTCGTCCAGAATTTTACTTCATCACGAGACCGTCAAAATAACTGTTTATTTTTTTTGAGAAATCAGTTTTTATTTTATCGCGCATCGTTCTCATTGCGCGTGCAACAGCCTCATCGTAGGTTACGTGAGCTTCCCTGCCGTTTTCAGAGAGAGATATAATGGCTGTCCCTGACGGGTCGAGTACTGAAAGCTGGTAACTCCATCGTGCAAATTTCATCTGATCATTTTTTAGATCGAGCGGCTCGACCTTTTCGTTCCCCGTGATTGTCAGAACGCCCTTTTCAGCCACGGTGAATCCGAGCCCGGAAAGCATGTCGCCGATAAAACCTTCCACGTCACCCTTTTCGGCACCAGAGATGTTCACCGCGAACGGAATCCCCTTTTGCGCATCCGTGCACTTCTCCGTAATTCGGCCGATAGAGTACGCCGTATCAGACTGTACCATCATGCCGGGCATAATTATCTGGAGCTGTTGTCCGAGCGTTTCGTTGACCTTTGCCGTAACAAGCGCGGCGCTGATATTCGCATATTTTTTAATCGGATCTTTCAACTCCTCGTATTTTTTTACGAACTCCGCGACCCGAGCATTATTGTCATCCATTTTGTTCTTGTAGATCGCCGCCGTAGGTTCCCGCTCGATAACTCCGAGGACATATACCTTGCCGAGATTGTCAGTATAGCTCTCGGGATAGCGAACGTTAAAGAGAGTTTGCTCCGAAGAAACGGAAATATTTTTGTTGATGTTGGTCTGACTTTCGAGGGACGATTGATTCGAGGATTTCATCAGCTCCTGATACCGAGCATTGATCGTCTCCTCCGATTTTATTTTTGACTCAAAAATGTTTGACAGGTTGGAGGCAGCGGAATTTTCTGCTTCCTTTCGGGAATCACCCGTGCCTACCGCTGTCATGTATTGAGAATTCGGATAACTCTTCTCGGGGTCGTTGATCCAGTCGGGTTTGCGATCCTGCGCTTTCGGGAAAAATATAATCGCAAAGCAAAGAAGGTGGAGGAACATGGAAATCATAGACGCCTCATTTTCATTTAGTTTAGAAAGAATGATTCGTATAAATTCAACGAGTCCGCGCTCACATTAACAGCACCTTTATCATCTGAATGCACGAGCCTGCCGTCAAGAGAATAATACTTTACCACAAGATGATACGTCCCGGGATCGACAAGGCATTCGCCCACTAACGCTTTCGCCGGGAAGTATCTTGAAAGCCGAAGATCGGCATTTTCACTGATGTCCACGGCCGTGCTTGTCACCGCACGTGTCAGCTCTCCCCAGCCGCCTCCGCCCGTCTTCTTGTCAAGCTCCTCATTCGCCTTCTCATTTAGAAGTCCCTTGACAACGGTACGGATGATTGTCTTCAGATAAGTAATTCCCTCGTGCAGCTTATACGTCTCCTGAGCAACGTTCTCAATGCTCTCAATCGCCTGGAGGGAAGCGACTTCACCGCCGTTCATTTCAATCGCTATCTTGCCGATCGTGGTGCCCTTCTTTTCCATGTACGGCAAAGAAAACTTGAAATGATAACCGCTTTTCATGTCCTGCCATGGTATGACTTCCAGCTTTTCTTCCTTTTTGCCGTCGGACTGGTAAATTATGACTGCATCCTTGATGGTATGAATCGTGAACACATGCGCGAAAAGTTCAGGCGATTTCCCGACAAAACCGATTACATTCATCCTCGCTTTTGAAGTCTCGTCAAGATAGCCGTCCAAATTCGGCTGAGGAAAATCATAGACGGAGCCCTCGGTCGACCATGCATCGCCGATCTTCTGCGCATCTATCCTGGCATCGTCGAATTTTCCCTCCGCGCGGTACATAAGAAGACTGACGTAGCTTGCAAGTGCCGAACTCGAGAAATGCACATCGGCAACTTTGAATTTCTTCTTTGCATCGCTGGATTTGTTGAAATCATCCGCAATTTTCTGATATTTGTCCTCGAGCTGAGAGAGTTTATTATCTGCCCGCCTGACCTCCACAAAGCCATCGTCGAAATGCTTTTGATTGAGGTAATTCAGCGCTTTGAAAATGTTCAGATAAACATTCTCGTAATCCTCGCCGCTGTAGTCGAGAGCATTATCGTTCAGGAGAAGAGACTCAGCGCCCTTGGAAATGCTCTTCGTAAAGAGCTCGTCTATCCCTTCCTCTGCCGAACTCAGCGCCTCATTACTACTTGGACAAGCGTATGCATAATGGTACAGCATACCCAGATCTAAGTAATAAAGGACGCGATCTTTTTTTGCGTAATATTTGTCCTTCGATTTTTCAAGCGAATTTGCAGCGGCGCCGAAGTTTTGCGCGGCGACGTCCTTATCGACCTCCGCGAATTGTTTCTTCTGAGTCTGCACTGAAGAGCAGGAGCAAATAAAAAAGGCGGATAGAAAGATAGCGAGGAGAACATCGGAGATCCACCTTTCACGGGTTGAACTCGTTCCTCGCGGGTGGGCAGAAAAGTTCTTTGGTCCGCGGAGATGACCCCCGCTTCTGAGAAAAGAACGCGAAAGCAAAGTTCCCTCTCTGAAAAAACACACTCTTTCGGCATGTCGGACACTAAACAAACGCCAGCAACTTCTCATCTGTACCTGCCTCACCAGGACGAACTGGGACGGTCGATGACTTTCTTAATTTTTTTCGTATCCATCCAGACTTTTTCACTCGTCTGAAGATCAACCAATACCATGTCCACTTGGTAGTACTTCACTTCTTTTCCCTCAACCCTGTCGACGATGTCTTTGATGCTTCCTTGGAGCATGTAGTCAGCGCCGGTTTCTGCAGCCAATTTCTTCGCCGATTCTTCCGTAGCATTGGTCTGTTGGTCGAGACGTTCTTGGCGAACTTCCTGGCGTTCTTTCTTGCTTGCGACAAACGTAACTTTGCCGCTGTTCACCAGCTCGCGCTCAATGTCATCGATGAAAGCGTCGGTCTGGATATGTTCGGAACTGAGATTGCGGACTGTTCCCACGATCACTGCCGGCTTTTTTGAATTTTGCGAAGTAAAATCATCGAGCCATGGCTTCGTCGTGAGACTCGATATCATCTGCTCCGCCACCAGCCGAGAATCTGTATCGTTCCAATTCCCGCTGAGGTCGACATCGGTATCCGCGGAAACGCGTGACACCTGCCGCGATGAGGAACATCCGATTAGAAGCAATGGAATCAGAATCAAAAACATCTTGTATTTCATAAGCGTCCTCCTTTTGCTTTTGTAAATTCGTGTACTCTTTCTATCATTACATCGACTGAACTTTTTATTCGTTAAAAAAGCGAAACGGCATTCCCATGGAAGCAGAAACGAAAGGCGAGAAGAATCACACCTCCACATAACATGAAATCGCGACAAGAAAAGGAATCTTTTGTCACCTTCATATTTTGATTCCCCCGCCGACCGCTGGCATGTTCCCTTTGAGCTGCACCTGTTGCAAGCTCATTTGATCAATGTCATTTTCTTTATCTGGTCGTAGGTTCCAGCATTCAGTGATTCGATTCCATTTACCGTAAGCCTGCAGAAATAGACACCTGATGCCAGATGCGTTCCATCAAACTCCACCTCGTAATAGCCAGATTGCTGGACCTGATTGACAAGCGTCCGCACCAGTTGACCAAGAACATTATAGACCCCGAGCGTGACTTCGGCTTTTCCGGGAATTTCGTATCGAATTATTGTTGACGGATTGAACGGGTTCGGATAGTTCTGGTACAACTGATAGCTCCTAGGTGTGTTGACGGCTCTAATCGAGTCGATGTAATTCCCATCACCGACCAACAAAGCATAATTCTTGTACTTGTACACTCCGCCAATTAAAATGCTGTCGCTCGTCTTCAGGTTGTAAAACGCGTGCGTACCATTGTCAACCAAATAGACGCCGTAATCTTCCAATCCATGCACAAATGAATTCATCGTTACCGGATCCCCCGACAGATTCTTCACTTCGATATCGAAGGACTGTCCTTTCCCAATCTCATTCCTGAAATCCACGTACAATTTTTTCCAATTACCTCCGACATTTTGATCGACGACTTGAATTCTCACGTCTTCAAAGTTGTCCGGGGGGGCAAAGATATTGACATTGTCGAGAGTATCGGACGCTTCGGTATAGAAGCCGACACTGATCGGAAGCGGCTGGTTCTTTTTCGATAAAAGGGAAAGCTTGACCTCGTTTTTCTGATCCGAACTCACTTTCCACGGTCGTTCTTCTTTCTTGTTCTGGACCGTCGTTATGTAAGGAACCTTGAGCGACACGAGGTTTTGGTTGTTGTAGAAATAGTACCCGACATAAGGATCGAACGAGACTTGCGTACTGTAACTCCCATTGAAGGAGTAGATTGGCTGAGCGACACCGTTCAGAGTTTGAATTGCAGACCATGAAACGCTTTTTTCAAAAGGATTGGAGATGAGATTCCAACCGCTATGGAGAGTAATCGAAAAGCAGGCGCTCGTATCCAGAGGCACGGTCGATGCAAATTGTGAAACGGAAAACGGATTCTTGCTAAGTATCCAGAATGCCGTTCCGGGCATGAAATAAAATCTCCCGCTTCCATCGTACTCTACATAATAGTTTTGATCGTCGCCATTATCCCAATACGCATCCCAGTCCTTCCCCTGCGTACCGGAAACAACGCCGGACAACGCGATATCGATATCTCCCGGCAAACCGAAAATCCTATAGCTCGTTTGGTCCAGCGTGCCCGGCGGCATAAACTGCGTCGACACCTGTATGGAAGACGGATAGGCAAACGTGGTGAAGCTCCATGTAGGAGACCAGCTGCTCGGGCCGACCACGTTAGACGCATCGACACGCCAATAGTACGTCGTGCTCCTAGACAAACCGCTTACGCTTTGCGAGGTAGTCAGGATGTTGGACCTGTCGAAAAAAATCGGCACAAAAGCCGCAGACGTTGACACCTGCAGCCTGTAACTTGTTGCTCCGGCGGAAGCATTCCATGACAGTGTGGGATTGGTCGGCGCTCCGGTTGAGCTGTTCGTAGGACCAACAAGCGCTGGAGATGACGGTGATGAAGTGGTAGCTGAATATCGTGCAATCATTCCTTCTCCGGATGCCACCCAACCTTTAGTCGCGGTTGGGAATGCGATCGCGCCGATTGACTTCTGGAACGGAACGCTTTCAATGCTCCATGTCGAGCCGTCGTCGGTAGAGTGGAATACTCCGTCCTCTCCAGCGGCCCAGTATGTCAGAGTTCCTGAAATTGCCTGCGAAGCATTAATCCAATCCGGAACAAATTTACTAATGCTCGTCCAGGGAGCATCGTTGCAATATTCTGCGAACCCCGAATCTCCTGTTACAATTCCCGTCAATCCATTTCTGAACGAGATGCTCGTGGGAGAGTATTGAAAATACCATGGCAGACCATGCCACGAAGGAATGTACCAGGTTATTCCCCCATCGATGGAGGCAATCGCCCTGCCGTCGCTTTCGCCATAATACTGTGTTCCCGCGAATATGGTGTCTCCCACCATACAGACTGAGTTGGCAATGCAGAATTCGTGGACATCCGAACGTGAACTTGGTGTACCGGTAACAACTGCCCACGTTGAACCGTTGTCCGTTGTTCGTAAAATCAAAAAGGGATCTCCCTGGTTAATCGGATCTGCAACCGCGACCAAGGTGTTTGAGGATACATATTTTATCGCGTTAATGAAATTTGCAGTGCCGCTGCTTTGAGTCACCCATGTACTTCCGCCGTTGCTCGTATAATAAATATTTCCAAATTGATCGCCAGCCCATGCCTGAGTTCGACTCGTCGCTTCTATAGTTGAAATTGCTGCCTTTATGGACGCGAGGCTGCCGCTGCAATTCACCCAGGTTGTGCCGCCGTCCGTTGAGCGCTCAATGTAAGCATTACCTGCACCTGTCACCGCACTGTAGCCGCACGCCCATACCGTACTCGTATCAACCGCCTTAATAGCCCACCATGAAACACTATCTTTGTTTTGGATTGTCCAATTGGAAGAATATCCCGGTGTCGTTGCAGACACCGTTGCACTCGGCGAAGATTCACCCGTACTGTTTCCCGCAATGACTTCGTAGTAATAAGTTGTATTGGGATTGAGGAAAACACTGAAACATTCCGTGGCTGACGAATCTCGGAGAGTATCAATCGAACTGAAAGCGGACGGTGATGACGTAGAGCGAAGAACTCTATAGTAAGCTGGACTGCCGGTACTCGCCGTCCAGGTTAAGTCGATCTGTCCCGAAGACACCGCAACGGCCTTCAAATTGGTCGGAGCATTCGGAAGACCGGGAGAGATGGTATACTGCCGGGTGTATATGTTATCAGATTCGTTCGTTTCTGCGATAGCGCTTGTGGGATCAACATACACTTCAAACGTATGCACCCCGGGGCTTAGTTTACCAATATTGCCGTCCCACCATGCCCAGTAATAACCGCCGCTGAGCGAAGCAAGGTATTCATTATAAATTTCAACGTTGTCAACATAAACATCCGTATAAAACCCCGTCGAAATGTTATCTGTACCGTTATTCGTAATTGCCCAAGCCACAAAGACACTGTCCGTGGGATAAATTACGGAAGCATCGGTGAGACTGGTCGGGATAGAACCGGTAATATTAGTCCGGTTCTTATAGATTACTATCTTGTCACTCCACCCCGCTGGTTGATAAGGAGTAAGGTTTACTCCAGACTCAACCGACTGCATGTTAAAAATTTTTCCCGATCCGCCTGATGGAGGAAGGTGGTTAACTAGGCCGGCTGCATCTCCAGGTTTATATTGCTTCTCGGCACTGACCACGCTTTGAAAAGCCTTTTTCTCCGACGACGGTTTGACAATGATAGTATATCCCAGAACCTTTTTCCCTTTTCCGTGCCGGGAAGGGCTTTCGGCGGCGTAAGTTTGTGCCAACACAATCACCATAGACAGAATTAAAATCTTGCGCATGTATATTCTCCAAAAAAATTTGATAGAATCAAACATCTCATTTCAGCAGAGTCAAGACAAGAAGCATCGGTCGTAGCTCTTGCATTTTACTTTGCGCCTTCATAAATCACCCAATCACTTCCATAAAATGTCGGCGTTTGTGTTTTGCTGTTCAGACGTCTTGACCAATATGGGACACCATTGACTTCGTCTGCGGTAAACTCATACAGCTCTTTCGCGGTGATGGTTTTATTATGTTCATAATCTGCCGAGCCCTGCAGTCCCTTTAAGAAGAAGTAAGTGAAGAGACTCTGCTGCTTGTCTCTGTACCAGCCGCTCACCTGGTCCCCGCTTGCGCTTGTTACGATAGTAGCATTCGGAGAAGCCATCGCATCTTTGCTCACTGCAATATAGATGGGACTAACGTTGGCAAGAAGAGAGCCTTTGACCGAACTGCCCGAAAAGCACGCGTCTAAGACAACCGTTATGTGCTTCAACTCTTTCTCTGCATCGATTTTGTCAAGATTTGAATAAAGCAGCTTAAGCGAATATCCGTTTAAGGCAACATGAGCCGGATCGCAGTCAACCGGGACAATGTATCCTTCTTTCGAGTCGGTATCCGGCGCGCCATGGCCGCTGTAATAGACAAAAATCTCACTCCCTTTTCTAACATAATCGTACAATTGTCCTTTGTAGTTCGATTCGTTTCCAAAAACACGGGTCATGTCAGATTGCGAAGCGTTCTCAAGATATATGATATTCTCAGCTTGAAATCCCATGGTGGTAGTCAGATAGCGCTTCATGATTGCTGCATCATTCAACGCAAATTCCACTCCGGGAGCATTGGTGTAATCCTTGTTCCCAATAACTACAGCAAAGGCATCAGGTTTCGTCTGGGAAGCGACGGGCAGATTGTCGACAATGTCAAGTTTCAAGTTTGCCACATTCGGAATATTCACGTCTTCTGCCTTCCTGGCGGCAACTACTATCTCTTCTGTTTTCTTTGTTGGAATGTTGAATGGAAGTTCAAGGGTTGTGTCTGTAGAGTGTTCTCCGCTTCTCTCGGTCACCACAATGTCTATACGAACATCCGTTGCACGGTTGTTGGTGATCAAATTTGTGGTCACATCCTTGTAGTCTCCGGGTTTCAAGTCACCAAGGTTAAATGTCGAATGAAAGATGCCGCTCTCCTCCACCGCTGATGAATCGAGAGAGATGACGTTGTCTCCCAGGGTAAGCGAAGCGACTGTACCATGGCTCGTGGTGCCACCTCTGTTTTGCAGCCTCAATGTCACGGATACGTTTTCGCGTTTCTGGATCTTTCCCGTCCGGCTGGGATCTTGAACACCATAGTCGACCAGATCCACGCTTGGCGGCTGGAATGCCAAGGTGGGCACGACAAGAATCTTTTCGGGATCGAGGTCAAATCCGTCTTTCTCCAGAACCTTCAGCACAAACTCGACATTGCCCGTCGAAATGGCATGAGAGCCTCTCAGAAGTACGCGCGTCGACATTTCCTCATTGGGTGCAAGGTGCAGGATGGTCGGAGGATTTATGACATCAATACCGGAGTTTTCCACCGACGGCACAAGCTCCACTTCGCACGACTCGGCAGGTTTTCCCCCGATGTTCCGAAGCGACACGAGAACCTGAGCACTTTCGTCCGCACCCAGGATATTATCGGCTGATGAATCTTTAAAAGTAATTTCTGCGGTCAGAAATGGACTGTATGCGTTTATCTGGTTTTTCACGTTCACGCTGGTCCCTTGGTTTTCCGCGGGCGGGATAGTCGGCGAAACAGGTTTTAGAGATCCCGTTTGGCTCTTCCCGCTAACCGTTTGACCATAGGCAAGGCCGGTGAAGAACAACAGGCATATAAAGGAAATTTTATTCATTGAATCATCTCCGTTCTCTTAAGGTCTCAATGGCGGAGTCGGTAACTGACTCCCGCCGGACTTTTTGAATAAATCAGTACCGAAATAGACTACGGCACCTCCCGCGACCAACGCGCCGCCCACATAGTATAGCCATGACGCTCCTCCACCTTTTTCCACTCGCTGCAGTGCGGCGTTTACTTCGAAATAATAGTCGTCTCCATCCAGTCCATGAGGGACATCTTCATAGAGACGCCACACGATCTCCCGATTCCTTCCAGAAAATGCGCCGGTTCCAACATCACCCTCGATGTCTTTGGGAAACATTTTGAAAAAAGACTGAGACTCCCTTCTCAGAATCAGTCTCACCTGGTAGTTCCCATCTGCCGGTCCATTGAGATCGTAATGAACCACGACGTCACTGTCCCTCATCGAGAATGAGACATTCGAGACGGTGACCTCCTGTGAAAATGCAAAGTTGCCGTCAGACAGCAAGAAAGGGATGCCCCAGACACAAAACATGAAAAATATTTTTCGCTTCATTTTAACCTCTTTATCGTGAACGGCCCCGACGCCGTTGTTCTCAAATCCTGCGGGATCCTTACGAGCCATTTTTGTAAATCAAGAATTGCGCTCTGGTATGTCGGCAAGATTCCCGATGATTCTTGTGTCATACTCGATGAGTGAAAATCAATTTTCTTCTTTAATGCCACGACATAAATCATCTCGGTCGTCAAGTCTTTCTTCGGAGGCAATCCAACCCGTAGATCATACGGCAGCTTTGCAAGTTTCCGTTGAAAGCCTTTCGCGCCTTCTGCGGCGGAGTAAAAGTTGTCGGTAAAGTAAGCGTTCGGCATAAGAAGCATCACGGAATCGTTTGCCATGATATCGAAAATGTACAGATAGCAATCCATGGTGGCAGAAATCGAAAAATCAACGGCGTCGTTACGGTCAATGCCGCCGCGATCATAGAATACGTCTTTATCCAAATGGATTTCCACTTGAAAACCCGGGTCGGGCTCGCCTTTATCTTTCGCGACCGTGGCCTGTATTTTGATGGTGTAAACGGGAAGATTTCCTTCCGTACCAAGGGTAGAATCCATAATGTGTTCCGCAATGACCCTTCCCGAAGTCGTTGTAGTATTCAGTTCCGAAAAAGTACTGAGGTAATCCGTAGGCTTATCTCCCTTCATGGACTCGGAGGTCATCTGAAAAGTATGTCCGCTCACAGTTATTCCGAGAGCCGTTCTAATTGCATTTGCTTCGGCGTCCTGTAGCGCGCGCCGCCACCCGTCTTCGGGTGTTACCTCCGAGCTGTAACAATGCCCTGTCGATTCAACCGAAAGGCTGTCGGACTGAGACCAGCACTTGGAGGAAAAGAGAAATAGGCAAAGGGATACGACAATTCCGACGTTCACCACACGGGCATGCAACGACGATTTTTCAACTCGCATACTTTCTAGCCTCTATATTTAATTCACCTCGGCAAATCAAAGGAGCCGGCGTTATTGAGTCACGAACCGAGGGCGCGGAAAAGCTTTCGGAAAGCTTGCGCGCGAAAATCATTTATACTTCAGCAGCAGTCCGTCGGGGTCTTTCGTCATCATCTGCGGAGTCTGCTCGCGATTGCTCAAGTACCTTGCCTCGACGGGAACATTTTGTTCAAGATACGTCTGCATTTCCGCATTAGTTATCGTGCCATCATTGTCCAAATCAGCACTTCCTGTCAAACCTTTTAGAAAATAATATGTGAACAGACTCTCCTTTTTCTCAGGATACCAGCATGAGACCTGTTCTCCCGTCGACGAACTGAACACGACGCCGTTATTCATCGAGACGACGGGAGTCTTCACTTTCATATATAGCGGGCTGATATTTTTGACGAGTGTTCCGCCGGCGCTTGCCCCGCTGAAGCATGCATCTAGAATTACGGTTACGCTCTTCGCCGGAAGCGCGGCGAGTCTGTCGTAAAACTCCTTCAATGAATAACCCGTCGATTTAGCATAAGATGGATCGCAGTCATAAGGAACGAAGTACGCTTCTTTCGTCTCGGGATCCGGCACACCATGGCCCTGGTAATAAACGTAAACGTCGCTCTTCCCCGGCGTGATGTAATCTCTCAGTTTTTCTTCAAAGATTTTCCTGAAATCTGAAAGCGAAGCGTTTTCGTCCGCTGCAAAAATAATCTTCCGCTCGTCGACGCCGAAAGTCTTCTCAAAATAATTTCTTACAAGATTTGCTCCTTTGACGGCGTATGAAACTTCCGGGATATCGCTGCTCTTGTAATGAGATATGCCGATCACCACCGCAACTGCATCGGGATTTTTCCTGTCAAGCACGGGAACATTATTCTCGATGTCACTGTCAGAGGGAGAGGTCATGACGGGCTGTACATTTTCTTTCGGCGTCGGTTCGACATTTCCTCCTTTAGGCTCCAGCTTGAAGACATAGGTGTCTTGCGGACCGTAACACCACAGCCAGAACGGCCAAAAGACAAAACCTCCTACGAACGGACCGACTTTTATTTCACCCTGAAGCGTTATCGTTTTATCCCTGTATCCCAATTTTGTGAGAGCCAGATGATAGACGTTAAAATCAAAATCGCTGAGAGATATGTCCACAGGAGTTGTGCCGTACGACTCACCATTAATATCCACATCGGCGCCGGGAGGATCACTCGAGATTTCCACTGAAGAACTGCACCCGACCAGCACAAGTGACAGTACCGCGATGGTTATGAAAAATGACCCGCTTAACTTGCTCCGCCCAATCAACCCAACATCAAATCTTTCGAAACATCTATGCTGCAAAGCATGCGTCCTTTTGTTTGGTTATCTTCCCTTAGAAATATCGGCACAAAACGGTCGATTCTGAAATAATCCAATATTTTATCATCCATTTTCACTTGTACTGCATTCGCATCAGGACGTAATAAAGTCCTCGCCCGGCGTCCCGCCATCGATATACGACTTCGATGTTGCAGATCGATTCGGAGACTTCTTCGTCCCTGATTTCTTGGCCTGAACGGTCTTCCACTTTCTGCATCGTTTCCAGGGTCACTTTAATATTCCGTGCAAGATTAAAGCGCGCTTTCCTTTCTGCAACTCCCCACGAACTCGATTCATAAAAATATTGAGGCGAAACTCCTTCCGCATAGATGTAGCCGCCGCCTTGAGGTATTGCCTCGACCCAATCAGGCTCTTTCACGGAACACTTCATCATAGTGCGCATCGAATCGGAGATCGTCGAATCACTCATGGACACGAGCACGAAGGTCATGCTCTTGTTGGAATATTCCGCAACTTTTTTAGCATGTGACAATACATCCTTGAGATACGAGGTGTCAACCTTCTCAGCGAAATTGTCTCCCATCCAGTAAACGCCTGCTTCTGTTTCCCAATAGGCTTCGCCGCCGGAAAATTCAGTATAATGCTGCGACGTCAGGTTTTCGGAGGCTTTCACAAATGCCGCGGAGTCGGATGAACTCTGGAGAAAGAAATTCTGTGTGTATCCCGACGCTGTACCTTTCAATTTGAGCGGCTCAAGAAACCACCGCGGATAGACTTGAGCGTTGGAGCTGACGCTCGCTGCGATTAGCGCGAATAGAACCAAAAGCAATAATTCAATCTTACGCAAGATTAAGAAAACCTTCAGAGAAACTTAAGAATGATAAAAAGCAATTTGTCATTCCGAGTCCCGCCATCGGCGGGACTCTTTTTGAATGACAGTTTTGTCCTTCGGAAAACTTTAAGCTTTCAGACCTTAACGTTACTGCTGTTGTTGCTGCTGCGGCTGCGGCTGAGTCTGCGGCTGCGATTGCTCTTGTTTATACTTATCGTACTTGTCAACTTCATCCTGGAGCTCTTTGAAACTTTCAGAAGCTCTAAATCTCGTGTACATCTGATTGTTGTTTTTAATCTGCTCCATCAATGCTGTGTTCGCTGCGCCGATAGGATACTCCACCAGCACATAAGATCTCCAAAGTTCGCCGTCCTTTACCTGCTTCTGGTACTTCACGCGGCTGCCGTTGAGAGTCGTCGAAACCACCGTCTTTTCTGCCTGAGTGAACATCTGCAGCAACTGTGCATCGCTCCCTGTCCCGGTCTCCTCTGAAAATTTCTTCTGCAAACCTTCCAGCTTAACTTCGAGCTGTCTGCCGATCTCCGACCGTGCACCGGTAACCGCCTTGTCGATTGCGAGTTGAAGATCTTGAGACGCCTGTGTGTTTGCGGCGTAAAGGAAGTTCGGATCCTGCGGCACATTCGTGAACCAATCAGGAATATCTCCTGTGTTAGCGGACTGCATGGACTTCGACCCGCCGCAGCCGATTAGAATTACGACCAATAAGCTCGATAATACGGATACAACATAACGCATATTTGCCTCCATTTTTTGTTAAATGTTACGATTTATTTACGAAAAAATTCTTGATCTGTGTCACCATGGTCTCTATGACTATTTCCGGATCTCGGATTCAAATCTGTCTTTCATCTGGGCGCCCGGATCGGTCCCAGTAAATTTATTATCCACAAACTTCTTGATGGAGTTGTAGCGCTCCGCCGGATTGTTCTGCAGAGAAAAATCGTCGCCAAAAATATCGGGGTTGGTGTCCGCCATCGAAGCCACTTTGGCGTCCATCCTAACAATACCAGTTGGATCGTAGCCTGCATTGGCGCATAAGATAGCTGAAATTTTGTCAGCCTCCGTTTCGTAATCCATCAGCCGCTTGTGTACGACGATATCATAACTGCTTTCGGCCATCGATTCAAGTTCCGAGTCGACATCAGATTCTCCGGTCTCTTCTTCAAGTTCATTGTACGCCTGGTCCGCTTTTATGTCGACCAGGCGTTTCGTCATCTCCTGCAGACCATGTCTTCTTATCACGTGTGCCATCTCGTGGGCAATTATCGCGGCAAGCATCGATTCATCTTCGCAAGCCTTGACCGCGCCGAGCGTAACAAATACATATCCGCCAGGGCATGCGAATCCGTTGATGGTGGGATCATTTAAAATGAAAACGGTGAAATCCCAATCATATACTTTGGAATTCTGGGCCACCACTGCGGCAATTAAATTTACATATCTTACCAATTCAGGATCGGTTACAATTCCTTTCGATATTAACCGCGCGGCGATACCGACTCCGATCCCCTGCTCCTCGAACGACGGATCATACTCAGGCTGATCAAGATCGAGATCATCAATGTCGAGCCTTCCTCGGTTGCGAGAATGATAGTCTGCAAGAGGCATGTTGAACCGTGCCACGTCGCTTCCGGTAAAATTCTTCTGCAAGTGTTCATAAACATCGTCCACGTTTCCAGGGTTAGCTTTCCCATACTTCTTGGCAAATCCTTTTATAGCAGCCGCCAATCCGCTTTGGGATGCTTTCGCTGAACTCCAGCTTTTGCTAATCTTCTCAACGACCTCGCCTTCGGGCTGTTTATCAGCCAGACAATTCGCCGCAATCCAGCCTTCCTGCTGATTTTGGGTGCGAACCTTATACCAGTTCCCGTCCGTCTCGATTTGTTCAAGTTTGTCGCCGCGCTGCAATACGGTCACAAGCGGGTAGAAAGAACCGGCTCCTTCTCTCAGATAGGCGTTATCTCGTTTCACAAAAAGAGTGGACATTAGATAAAATGAGACGGCACATGCGCACAATGCCATCACCAGCTTGCTCATATAATGTAATGCCTCCCTTTCATCTTATTTTGTTGTCATTACAAAGACTCTGTCCCAACCTTTAGGCACTCCGGTTTTCTCGAGCATTTTGCATCGCGCGGCGTAGGTCTTGGACGGGCCGTCATCGGGAGAAATTCTCAGGATTTCGCGGAAAATTTCCGATGCCTTTTTCCACTTTCTTAATCGGTAATGGTAAAGTGCTTCATGAAACATCCCGATGAGATATGCCTGAGAAACCGGTAATTTCCCTTTTTCACAAATCAGTTCGTAAATGCGAATGGGAATTTGTTTACCCTTTACCTTGATCAAGTCGAGTTCTCTCGCTTCAATTGAATCTTTCACCTGTTCATAAGTGGATTCACTCACGATGATCTTCGTGCCAAATTCTTTATTCACTCCTTCGAGCCTTGATGCAAGGTTCACGTTGTCACCGATCGCGGTGTAATCCAATCGTTTCAAGGAACCGATGTTGCCGATAACCATTTTGCCGCTGTTCAGTCCAATTCGAGTCTCAAACACCGGTCCTTTTTTATTTTCGTCGAGCGAATAATACTTCTTGAGCTGATCTTGCACCTCAATCGCGGCTAAACAGGCATTTATAGCGTGCTTGTCCGACTGAAGAGGCGCCCCGAAGACCGCCATTATAGCATCACCAATGTACTTATCCAACATTCCGCCATGGTCTAAAACAATGTCGCATGTTAGAGTAAAATAATTGTTTAAGTTCGCAACCACTTCCCTGGGAGACATTTTTTCCGATAAACCCGTGAAATTTTTTATGTCGGAAAAGAAAACTGTTGCCTCCATTTCCTTCCCGCCGAGTTCCAGCTCGTTTGGATGTGTCAGAATCTCGTCCACAACCCGGGGGCTCATGTACCGGTTGAAGACTCTCCGCAACTCTCTGCGGCGTCTCCCTTCAGTTACGTAACTAACTGCACCGGAAAAAGAAAATCCGAGGATGATTGATAGGATCGGAGCACCGAAGGGAAGCCAAAGACTGTAATTGTAGAACGCAATAAATACAGCCACGATATAACCGGCAATTGAGGCGACAACTACGAGAGAGGAAGGAGTTATCTTTCCGATCTTGAAGAACGCCCAAGAAATAACAAGGGCGAAAATTGCAGCGAGAGCATAGGAGATCCATAATGGTGCCTCGCGCATAAAATCTCCCTGTAAAAAATTGCTGAGAACAGTCGCGTGGATCTCCATTCCAGGATAGGGTTCGTAGATCGTGAACGGGGTTGCTTTGAAATCCATCAGACCGACGGCGCTTCCGCCGACAATCACATATTTATCCTTGAAAGCCGCAGGAGAAACTTCGGGCGGCCTTCCTTCCATAATCTGGGCGGCAGAAACTATCAAGGCACCGATGGAGTAATATTTAAAAACTCCGTCAGGACCTCCCTTGCCGTACCAGTTTATCAAATAATCGCCGTTCCTGTCCGTCGGAATTGCATGAAGAAAATTGTTCATATCGGCCGCGGAATAATTTTCGCCGACCGCAAAACCGGCAAGCGCCAACTGCGGGAGGACCGTACCATGATACTGAAACAGGAGCGGGATCCTTCTCGTGACTCCGTCAACGTCCACTATGTAATTGGCGACCCCCAGCTGCCGACAATTCTGCATAAACCGGCCTGCAGGAAGGACGGCCGAGGTCAAATCAGGAATGTCGAGCCTGCCGTACCCGCTTTGCCGTGTAAGACTTATTCGAGATATAGGAGTTCTCGTTCCACCTGAATCACCGCCGATCAAGACCGAAGCCAGCACGACGTTGGCGGATGATTCAATAGAATTGGCAAACCTGTCGTCGGATTCGGTGTCCTGGATGTTTAACCTGTTAGAGAAATCCATGTCAAAAATGACGGCTTTGGCTCCGCCCTTCTTGAAGTAATCAACCAAGATAGCGTAGAATTCCCTTGGCCACGGCCAGCCGACAAGCTGCTGCCTATCGAAAAAATTTAGACTCTTTTGGTCAATTGCGGCAATGACAACAGAAGTGTCGGCATGTTGAGGATGGGAGGCTAGCCGAAACATATTGTCGAGGGCGGGTCTGTCTATCAATGAAACTAAGTTTGTCGCGATGAAGAAAAAGACTACCAGGGCCGCAACAGCACCTACACCTAACGACAGCGAAAACTTAGATTCGCTCTTTAGAAGATCACGCACCTATTTTAACATCCTCCTTGGTTCTGTCCCACTATGATTTCTTGTAAATGCACTCGGTCTTGCTCAAAGAATTTACCATAATGGGTGGAAAAGTCAAATAGCGAAGTAATAAAGTTACATCAGGATGTGACTCCCACCACTAAGCGGCAAGACTCATGATGGAAGAATGGAAGCTTCAAAAAGGACTAAATTAGAGGGTAGCAATCAGGCGGCAAAACCCCGCATAACTTCCGGGTTAACTATTGAGGGCGGTTTCTCACATTTCAGAACAGCGATAGCGTTCAGTGCCGCCATCTCCGCCATCTTCGCGCGAGTCTCTAACGTCGCACTCCCGAGGTGAGGAGCGAGGACGACGTTGTTCAATTTTAAAAGCTTACGATTCACTTTCGGCTCGTTCTTATAAACATCGAGCCCGGCTCCGGCAACTTTACCTTTTTTGAGAGCCACGATCAGCGCATCTTCATCAACGATCTCTCCGCGAGCAGTGTTAATCAAGATCGCATTATCCTTCATCATTGAAATTTCTTTTCTCCCGATCAATCCGCGCGTCTCTTCGTTCAACGGAACGTTCAAGGAAATAAAATCTGCATGCCTTAACAGTTCTTCCAAACCGACAAACTCACCGCCGCTCTTGTCGATCTCATCGTTTCTTCTGTGCGAAAAATAGAAAACCTTCATACCAAAACCATAAGCACGTTTTGCAACTGCAGTTCCTATTCTCCCGGCCCCGATTATTCCGATCGCTTTTCCCGAAACATCACTGCCGAGCATCATCATCGGCGTCCATCCGGTGAATTTTTCGGCGCGAACGAGCCTGTCACCTTCGGCGATTCTTCTTGAAACTGCGAGCAGCAGGCCGAAGGCAAGATCAGCCGACGCATCAGTCAAAACTCCCGGGGTGTTTGTCACCGCTATACCTTTTTCCGTGGCCGCTCCGACATCCACGTTATCATAACCGACCGCGAAATTCGAAATGACGCGAAGCGAATCAAGCTCCGAAATCAATTTCCTGTCGAACTTATTCGCCATTACCGCCACGACACCAAAGACGTCCGACAACTTTTGCCGAAGCTCCCCCCGCAACAAATCACGCTCTCGCTCATTCACGTCAACGATAAAATGACTCTTCAGTAACGCGATTCCATTTTCGGGGATTCGTCTTGTTACTAAAATCTTCCGGCGTCTCTGGCTTTTTTTAATCTTGAATTCTAAGATTCTGATTATCTTACGATGTTGCCGCTCCCAATGTCCGCCATGGTCGTAAGAATCGAAAGTCTTCCATCTTCTGAAGACGCCGCGAGCAGCATCCCGTTCGATTCGAGTCCCATCAGCTTCGCAGGGGCAAGATTCGCTACGATGATTACGTTCTTTCCGATCAAATCTTCGGGTTTATAATGTTTTGAAATGCCCGCAACAATTTGCCGCTTCTCTCCGCCGAGTTCCACTTCGATGCGCAAAAGCTTATCCGACTTCTCCACTTTTTCACAGATCAGGACCTTACCGACGCGGAGATCTATTCTCCTGAAATCATCTATTGAAATTTGCGGCTTAATGGCAGCAACGGTACTTTTCACCGCAGGCGATTCGTCAATCGCACTTTCATTTGCAGTCTTTCGAATTTCATCCTCGATTACCGAGTCTTCAATCTTGTTGAATAGTATTTTCAATCCGCCGATTTTATGGCCGGTGTTGATTTTCAATTCGGCTGCAGAATCCCATTTTGCATTTTCGGCCGCCGCATCAACGTTCAGCATCTTCCAGATATCCTCGGATGAGAATGGAATTACAGGAGACAGGAGGACAGCGAGCGAGCGGGTGAGCTGGACACAGATATTTATCGTCGTGGCACACTGCTCGGGATTCTCGCTGCGAGTTTTCCACGGCTCCGAATCGTTGAAGAACTTGTTCGCGGAACGGGCCAACGACATTGTTTCGATTACCCCATCGCGAAACCTGAAGTCTTCATGAAATTTTCCGATTTTCTTCGGCGCTTCGGTCATCTGTTCCACGATCCATTTGTCGAGGCTGCTAAGTTTTCCCGCGGCCGGGACTTTGCCGTCATAATATCTCTGGACAAATTGCAATGTCCGATTCACAAAGTTGCCGAGCGTGTCGGCAAGCTCGCCGTTCACGCGCGCCTGAAAATCTTTCCAATAAAAATCGCTGTCGCGAGACTCGGGAAGATTCAGGGCAAGTGCATAACGCAACGTGTCGGGGGGAAAGACATCCAAGAAATCTTTGAGATCAATCCCCCAACCGCGGCTTTTCGAAAATTTCTTCCCTTCGAAATTCAAAAATTCATTGGCAGGTACCGTGTCGGGAAGTAAGTAATGAGACTTTCCCCCGTCGTTCCAGGCCATCAAGAAAGCGGGGAAAATTATCGTATGGAAAACGATATTGTCCTTGCCTATAAATGCGACATACCTCGTGGCATCATCCATCCAATATTTTTTCCAGAGATTGGGCTCATTCCTTTTTTGAGAAAGTTCCTTTGTTGCAGAGATATATCCCAGAACTGCCTCGAACCAAACGTAAATGACTTTATTCTCATAGCCCTGCAACGGCACAGGTATTCCCCAGTGCAGATCTCTCGTTATTGCACGGTCTTCCAGGCCCTTCTTGAGCCAGCTGTCAATGTAGCTGCGGACATTGTCTTTCCAGATTCTTGAATCGACATATTCTTCAAGCCGCTTCTGAAACCTGCCAAGCGGAAAATACCAATGCTTGGTCTCTCGAACGACCGGGGTCGAACCACATATCTTACACTTGGGATTTATAAGCTGCGTTTGTTCAAGCCACGTTCCGCATTTTTCGCACTGATCGCCTCGGGCCTCCGGATTTCCGCAGACCGGACAGGTTCCCTCAACATATCGATCGGCAAGAAACATTCTATCTTTTTCGCAATAGAGCTGCTTCTCGCTTTTCTCAACCAATATTTTCTGCCGATAAAACTCGAGAAAGAACTCCTGGCCTGTCTGATGATGTGCAGGAAGAGTCGTCCTCGAATAATTATCGAAGCTCATCCCGAATTTTTCAAAGCTCTCTTTGTTCATCGCGTGGTAGCGATCTACGATCTGCTGGGGTGACACGCCCTCTTTGTCTGCCGTTATCGTGATCGGCACGCCATGTTCGTCGGAGCCGCAAATGAATAAGACGTCCTCGCCTTTCATACGAAGGTAACGGACATAAATATCGGCGGGCAAATATGCTCCCGCGAGATGACCTAGATGGATGGGGCCGTTTGCATACGGGAGTGCTGCTGTAACAAGAGTGCGAGAGAACCTTTGATGCAATTTTTATCCGCTACTGAGTTTTTTCTTGAGATGCAACATCCATCGACTTTCCGGAAGGAATCCCTGTCCGGGACAAGCTTCCGGTGTGGTTTTGTGTCTGAACTTGATAGGTCTTAAACTCTTTTAAATCGACCGAGTCAATCGTTCCCGTATCATGATATCTTAAGAAAATACGATCGTTGAAAATATCGACCCTTTCTACGATGCAGCTCCCTTTTGCCGTTATTAATTCCGAACCAAGCAGCGGAAATTTCTCCAGAGATTCGAGATAATTTTGATTCTCAAAGAGTATGCAGCACTTCAAACGCCCGCACGCACCTGCGAGTCGCGATGAGCTCAGGGCAAGGTTCTGATATCTTGCACAGTCGACATTTACCTTATGAAGCTGCGTCATCCAAGCCACACAGCACACTTCCCTTCCACAGATTCCAAGGCCGCCGACTTTCCGAGCCACGTCCCGCGCTCCGATTTGCCTCAATTCAATTCTTGTGTGATAGACGCTGGCCAGGTCTCTCACCAGCAATCTGAAATCGACTCTTCTTTCCGATATAAAATAAAAGGTGATCCGAGACCGATCGAATTGAAATTCGACAGCGGTCAATTTCATCTGAAGGTTATGGTTGGAACATTTTTCTCTGAAAACAAACGGCGCCTTTTCTTCGGTCCTGCGGATTTCGTCAAGCTGCTTCAAATCCTCGTCGTTAGCAATCCGAAGAATCTTGCCCATTGGCTGGCACACGATACCCTGCGAACGTCTTTTCCAGTGTACGACATCGCCCGTCGCTGCAACGATCCCAAGATCAATACCATGTTCAGCTTCGACAATGACTCTGGAGCCAACCTGCAAAAAGACGCCCGTCTCGTTTGCATAAAATTCAGCCCGGTTTGCTTTGAATAGGACTTCGACAATATCGAGAGCGGCTTCCTTATTCTCAAAGTCTGTACCCGCGGCGTACGAACCTGATGCGCAAAAGGTACAACTGGCACACGGTCCCCAGTAGTCTTCCACAAAAACCGGTCCCGCCTTTTCGACCCCTTTCTCGAGATTTCTATCTTCAAGTCTTTCTAAACTTTCCCCTGTCCAGACAGGCTCCTCTTCCGAGGGGATCCAATCAGAAAGGCCCGTAAAGTCGTCAGACATTTTGAAGCTCTTTTTTCCTGTTAAGCATTCCGCTCAGATTCATCAGTAAATTTACGAAAAGCAATCCTAAATTCACATTGCTGTACAATTGCGAGATTGCCCCATCTATGCTGTTGGCAGCGTCTACGAGCTTACCCCCGTCGAAGCTTTTCGTCATTCTTTCAAGAATTTCAGTCTTGTCCTGATTGATTAATTCTCGGGGCAAGCCCACGTGCATCACGGCAGCATCTCTTAACCAAATCTGGAGCATCTTCAACAGAGTTTCAATTCTTCTCAAATCTTTTGACTCAATGGCTTTCTTTCCTCGAAAGGCGATTCGGGAATAATTGTTCGTCGCAACATCCCTCAGAAGATCGAGTGCCTCTTCGCGGATATCGAGCGTGTCGGTTTCGAGGAGATCAACTGCTTTTGTGTAAGACCCACCAGCCAGTCGTGCTTTCAATTTTGCATCGGCCGTTGAAACGGCATGCTTTAAAATCAACGCTCTCATTATCTCGTCTTCGGATAGAAGATCAAAACGAAGCGACTGACAGCGTGACACTATTGTCGGCAATAGCGAGCTCCGTCTGCTAGTGGTTAAAATGAAAATCGTACCGGGGTTAGGCTCCTCAAGTACTTTCAAGAGCGCATTGGCAGACTCGGTTCCAACCTCCTCAGCCTGCATTACAATGACGACTCTATGACCATGCTGGTACAGCGAAAGAGAATCCTCTCTGATCACTTCTCGAATGCTGCTGATTTTGATTACCTGCGCCCTGGGGATAGAGATTCTGTGGTATGGGTTCTCAGCCTTTAGAGCAAGCTCTTCTCTTATTTTCCTGATCGTTTTCTCGTCGAGCTTGTCGAGAGGACCATCCTCCTTCGTTTCATTTTCTCCCCTGGGCAAGGGAAAAACAAATCGAATGTTTGGATGATGGAGTGCATTTGCCTGCCTGCACGAAATACACTCTTCACAGGGATCAACTTTATTTCTTTCGCAATTAAGCGTCTTGGCAAGTTCGATAGCGAGCGCATCTTTTCCGACGCCTTCGGGACCTTCAAATAAAAGCGCACTCGGCAGTTTGCCGGAACGCAGAATTTGCTTCAGCAAATTTTTCACCCGTTCCTGTCCGATGACTTTGTCCCAGCTCATCAGAACGCCTGTCCAATTCCAAAATGAATTACCAGTTGGTTTAAGAGGGTTCTTCTTTCTTGTTTGGTCCTGAAAAGTTGGAAAATGAATTGCTGACCGGCGGGTGCAAACGGATCGTAAAGCCTGTTTCCGAAATCGACTCTCAACGGTCCGAAGAAAGTATTATATCGCAGACCGAAACCGACTGCTCCGGCTATGCTTTTGAGAGTAGCATCCCTGTAAGTATCCCAGAGATCTCCTGCGTCAATAAACACAACACCGCCGAAATTTCCGATTATCCGAAATCTATCTTCAAAGTTCAATTCCAAAAGAGTATTGCCGCCGTACTCAGGAAGAGACACATCACCCAGTTCTCTTGTCCTCCAGCCCCTGACACTCCCCGAGCCTCCTGCAAAAAATCGGTAGCTGAGCGGGATGGGACCGGCAAGATCCTGTGCATATGTTCCATATTCCTGCGCATATCCGACTTTCGATTTGAAGGCGAAAATATTTGTTGCATTATCATTCATCGAAAAGTACCATTTACCCAGGAGAGTAAATTCCCAATACCGGGAGTAGGGAAAATCAGAATGAGTGAAGATTGAATGGATAAAATAGGGAAGAACTCCGCCCTCTTCGATTGTCATCAAATTGAAAAAGCCTTCTGTAGGATTGTAGATGTCGTCTGTCTTGTCACGCTGGAGCGTGAAGGAAAGGATCGAGTTGAATTGAGGTGTCTCGAGTCCCTGCGGTAATGGGTGTGCCTGGAGTGAATCAACCCTGGCACGCTCAATATCCCAATCTAGATAACCCGTGGTATATTCGGCAAACCTCTCACTTATCCGGACTTTATTTCGCAGTACGAGTTGAACATAAGGCCTCTGTTTGTCCACGAGGAACGAGATGCCTTCCGTTAAGCTTGTCGAGTTGGAAAAAAAATATGGCTGAGTCATCTGAGCGGAAGCATCGATTCTGCCGACCGTGACGGTATCGCTGAGCGCCTTTGAGCTAAAAGTAAGAAGTCCGATAGACTGTAGCTGAAGGCTCGTAGTCAGCGTTAAAAGTCTTGCGTCTCCGAGAAAATTCCGCTGAAGATAATCCAGCTCACCCCCAAAGTTGAAAGCGTTGTTTTCGTCGCTCACCAGAGGCCCGAGCGTAATTTCGTGTGCGGGGCGCGACTTCAGGGATAGCGTCCCTGGCAAGGTGTCTGAGATAGGAGGTCTGTTCGGAATGATTATTTTGACCGGCTCGAATAGGTTCAAAGCATCGATGCGTTGTTCGCTATCGGACTTCTTAGAAAGTCTGTATGGTTCTCCGATTTTGAAAAGGAGTTCACGCAGAACGACCCGACTTTCATACGAGAGATCGGCACTGTCTGAAGGCTGGACCGATACATTTCCCCAAAGATATTTTTTCCCCGACGAGAAAAAAAGATCGATGCCGACGTGCACAGTGTCCGAGTCATTCCGGGATAGCTTTTCGACATTTACAACAGGTGTACTATCTCGTCTCGCATATGGATATCCGTCGTTTTGCAAAATGCTATCTACTCGTGCCACTTCTTCATTTAGTCTATCAAGCGAATACCTTGTTCCGCCTGCCAGAAGAGGTTTTTCCTTCAGCATGTCGAAAAATTCCTTCGAACTGTCCGCAATTCCATAATAAGAGACGGAATCGACATAAGATGCCGGACCTTCTTTTATTTGTATCCCGATGTCAACTTCGTTATCCTCTATATTATACCTTATGGAAGTATCAACCTGACTGTTGAAAAAGCCGTTGTTCTTGTAAAATTGCTTTATTCTTTGTACATCCGCCTTAAGAACTAACGGATCAAAATATTCGGGCTGATTGCCAATATGAAACACTCTGTAAACAAATCTGTAAAAAGACGCGGGAGATTCTTTAGTAAGCATTATGGCCCGAAAGTCATCTTCAGGAAATGATTTATTGCCGTAGAAAGAAACCGAGTGAACCATGAAGGCTTCCTGTGCTGATGAAATGGAAGCAGCAAATAGAAGCCCCGCAACAATATAAAATGACTTCATCAAGTAAATATAAAGATATAAAAAAGCCCAGTCGAATCCGAGGACTCAACTGGGCATGACTTAAAATGCTAAATCTCAGTATTCGCTTTCGTCTTCGTAGAAAAAATCTTCGTCGCTTGGATAGTCTGGCCAAATTTCTTCAATGCTTTCATAAGGTTCATCGGTGTCTTCCAGCTCACGAAGATTTTCAACAACCTCTAGAGGTGCCCCGCTTCTAACGGCATAATCGATAAGCTCTTCTTTCGTAGCAGGCCATGGAGCATCTTCTAGGTAAGTTGCAAGTTCCGGCGTCCATATCATGTCGTCAACCTCCTTTCTGTCCGTGGCGAAAACGCCTTACCTTTTTGGTCACCATAACAAAAACAATTTAATGTTAGTTCGCTGTATTATAAGGCACTGCTTCGTTATACTCTTTTCCACTGAAGAAGTATGCTGTTGGATCAACATGTACGCCGTTTTTCATCACTTCATAATGTAAGTGAGGACCGGTGGACAAACCCGTATCTCCGGTCAAAGCTATCACCTGCCCTCGTTTTATTTTCTGCCCTTCATGCACCAATGGTTTAGATAGATGTCCGTATAAAGTGGTATAACCGAACCCGTGATCTATTTCGACCACACTGCCGTAACCACCCCTGGGACCAACATAAGAGACTGTTCCGTCACCAGTCGCGTATACATCTGTCCCGACATCAGCTACGATGTCAATCCCCTCGTGCATGAGTCGCATTCGCAATATCGGGTGGTACCTCATCCCGAAGCCATCGGTAACGATTCCGCCGTGGATCGGATCAATCGCTGGAATGTGCGCAAAAAGTTTTTGGTTGTTCTGATACTTATTCATTATTTCCGCGTAGCTCTGGCTTTGCAGTTTCGATTGTCTCTCAAGTGCATCTAAGGTACCAGCCGCATTCGCAATCAGTTCATTCGCATCTGAGGACACCCCGTAATCCGTATTCATCTCGACACCGCCTACAGCGGCTTTCCGCATGTCGTCCGGGATCGGTGGGAGGTTAACTGTGGTTCGCAATTGCTCATCACTTTGCCCTAGGGTTTTCATAACAGTCTGGAAAGATCCCAGCTGCCGATTCAAAGACGCAAGCTGAGCTCTCAAAATAGAATTCTCTCTAGCCATACTATCTGCGCGCAAGCTCTTTAACCCGAACAAATCGACTCCAAAATAACCCGACACCATAGTCAGAATTGATGCAGCTAGCATCACGATGACTATCACCGCCGACAGCTTTCCCCCTCCGACAGATTTGAAGCTCAAGTCGGCCTTAGAGAAATAGTAGAGTTTTCGCATAAGCCTAACCTCACTTTTTAAGATACGGATTGCCCTCGAGCAAACAACGACCCTCGGGCATGAAAAGTCGTATTCGAAAACAGGGTTGCCTTACAAACGCGACAAGTGGAAGTTAAGAAGGGCCGAAGTCTTTGTCAAGAAAAAAATTCATACCCCGAAAGATTTTTAAACCGAATTTGAAAAGTGCGTACTAGACTGGGAGAATTCAGAAAATAGATGGGAAAAAGGCGATTGCAGCACCCACCAGCAGCCCGTCAAGAACACCGAGCGCCAAAGAAAGCATAACCACTCTAAGCCACCTCCGCCCCACAATCTCGCAAATGATGAAAAGACCCAATATACCCCCGATCCCGCCTCCTATTCCACCGATCAAGATTCTTTCATAACTAATGGATTCTGTGGGAATTAAGCGAAAGGAAGAAGTCGCAATTACTGCAATTACAGTGGCTCCAATCAGACTGCCGAACAACGAATCGCGCTCTTCTCTTGTACCAAACACTCTTTTTGTATGCTCAGTTGCCGTCACTTAAAATAAGACCTGTAAACTTAGCCCTTCATAAGAAAACCTTGACCGATCAGCGGTTTCACGAGATTCATTCCAAAAAAAACGAGGCACTCCCGGGCAGGAGTGCCTGTTTTCCGCAGCGGGAAGAAGAATCTTTCTTGGGGTTTGACCGCTAAATTAGGAGGCTGCATTAGGGCATGCGAGTCGTGCTTCGCGATTTGTGGCAGCGTGGGATAACTGAGCGGCAAGATCTCCTTCCCATGTCAGGGGGCTGTTTGCGGGTATGCAAACTCATATTTTTCTTCGCAAACTGCTTGCCTGAGAATCAAATTTGTCTAATGAACTGTAAACTCATGTTTCTAATATACTAAGATCGTGCCAAAAAAATATTCAAAAAAATGATTCTTTTGGATGTTTTTATAACAGAATCGTTGCAATACGAGATTGGAAATCGCAAAATGGGATTTTTATCTGCGCGTATATTATTTTGAACAGAAATAACCGCACGTTATATTCGGAGGTGTGAAGTGGATATTGGACGGGTATAATGTCATCCTTGCCGATCATAAATTGGCGGCGATGGCAAGAAACAGCATAGAAGGTTCCAGAAGAGAATTGATCCAAGAGATCGCTTTCTCTGGGAAATTTCGTGGTGACAGGATAGTTCTGGTCTTTGACGGAAGATCGGGAGGAGCAGTAGAGAAAATTACTCCCAATTTCGAAATAAGATTCTCAGCCTCACATGAAACGGCGGATGAACTCATAAAAAAGATTGTCGGCAACCATGAGAAACGGAGTTCCATTACTGTCGTTTCGAATGACCGTTCAATCATAAATTATGCAAAGGAATGCGGCGCAAAGGTCATCGGAAGCAAAGACTTTCTTTCATTCATGCGCTGCCGGAGAAGAGAAAGAGAGACGATCGAACATCTTTCGGAAAAACCGACTCCAAAATTTGATCCTGAATTGTTGAAACTTTTTAAAGAGAATAAACATGAAACATAAATTCATTTTTCGGATGCTGCCTATCTTGGTGCTCCTATTTGCTGCGGCGGGAGCGAAAGCTCAGCTAAAAGTACTTGAAGGAAATGAAATCTCTTTCGGCAAGATTTATCAAACTGGGGAAAAAGTTCATGAGGCAATTACTCTAAAAAATTTGGGGAATGAGGCAATCAAGATAACGAATGTTGGCACAAGCTGCGGTTGCACTGCCGCCATGATTTCGGACAGTACTTTGGAACCCGGCGGGCAAGTCCGAATAAACATTGAATTTAATCCGCTGGGTTACATCGGCGAAGTCTCAAAAAATATTTACGTTTATACTTCCGATCCGAAGACCCAGCTTATCTCAATTCGGATGACGGGATACGTTGCTTATGCCTTACAATCGACTCCCAATAATGCAGTATTCGGCGAAATCAAAGTTGGTACAACCGACAGCACAAGCGTTACTCTGAGCAATACGTCGGACGAACAGATTCAAATAACCAAGGTAGAGATACCATACGACGAGATCACTTACAGGTTGGACAAAAAAGAACTAAAGCCTGGCGAGTTTACCGACTTACACCTTTATCTTAGTCCAAAGGACCAGAACAACATATCCGGCTTCATAAAAATTTTTTCCACAAGCACATTGCAACCTGTGTTACAAGTAAGGATTTTTGCGGGAACGCTCCTAAGGTAAGATGTAGAGGTCTATCCGTTCATTCATCGATCACCCCGACTCACTATTGCTGTCCCGAGGGACCATGGATACACACTTGGTTGGCAGTGAGCTTGCGTGTCTTTGTGGTTAGTTTCAACTCGCGGGTAAAGCGATGATAAATCAGGCTGAGGCTTGTTTCCTATTTGTCAGGAAAAGCGGATCCGCTCCGTCAGTAACAACCTCTTTTGTAATAATGCATTTGCCGATATTCGACATGGATGGAAGATTGTACATTATATCAACCATCTTCTCTTCAAGAATCGACCTTAGTCCTCGCGCACCCGTTCCGCGTTCTACCGCTTTCCCGACAATGGCCATAAGCGCCTTGTCTTCAAACTCGAGGTCCACCCCTTCAAGTTTAAAGAGTTTCTTGTACTGTTTCACGAGCGCATTCTTCGGAAGGGTAAGTATATCTTTCATCGCTTCATGGCTGAGGGTGTGCAAGGTCGCTACCACCGGCAAGCGGCCGATGAACTCGGGAATCAACCCGAATTTCAGAAGATCGTCCGGCTGAACGAGGGGCAACAGTTCGTTCACCTGGTCTTCTTTGACGGAATGCACGTCCGCTCTGAAGCCGATCGGATTCTTGCTCGTCCGGCGCGCAATTATTTTCTCCAGCCCTTCGAATGCGCCGCCGCAAATGAAGAGAATATTTCTGGTGTTTACATTGATCAGCGGCTGTTCGGGGTGCTTTCTGCCGCCGCGAGGCGGTACACCCGCAACTGTGCCCTCGAGAATTTTCAAAAGAGCTTGTTGCACACCTTCACCGGAGACATCGCGTGTTATCGACGGCGTGTCGCTTTTTCTCGCTATCTTGTCAATCTCATCGACATAAACAATTCCTCGCTCCGCGCGAGCAACATCATAATCCGTATTCTGCAAAAGATGAACGAGAATAGTCTCCACATCGTCACCGACATAACCGGCTTCCGTCAGGGTCGTAGCGTCTGCGATAGCAAACGGAACGTTCAGAATTTTTGCGAGAGTCTGTGCAAGAAGAGTCTTGCCTGTTCCTGTCGGACCGATTAGAACGATATTGCTCTTCTCGATCTCGGTGTCATCTTCGGAAGTCAGACCCGGAGGAAGAGAGATGCGTTTGTAATGATTGTAAACTGCAACGGACAGGATTTTTTTTGCGTGCTCCTGTCCGATCACATATTCATCCAGCGCATTTTTTATCTCTACAGGTGTGAGTGGAGCTCTTCCGGTGAAACTATCCGTATGCTGCTTATAAATGGGTATATTGCTTCGCAGAATTTCGACAGAGTGTTCTACACAGACGTCGCAGATATAAACGTCCCCCGGTCCAGCAACCAGACTCTTCACTTCCTTCGCGGCACGTCCGCAAAAGGAACAGTGCATGTCTTCTTGACGCTGCTTAGCCATTGTTATTTAGAATTCCTTCTCGACGTCCTTTTGTCGTCCTGACTTTAAGTCCGAGATCACCGTCGGAATAGAGATAGCAAACAAAACAAGAAAAATCAACATAACAATCAGGAGCAAACTGCCCATAATGTTTTTTGTAACTCCAATTTAGTTTCACTTCTTTTTATCGTCCCTTTTCATGAGAACTGTGTCGATTAAGCCGTATTTTACCGCATCTTCACCAGCCATAAAATAATCTCTATCTGTATCTTTTTCAATTTGTTCAACGGGTTTACCGGTATGTTGAGAAAGAATTTCGTTGAGTCTTCTTTTGGTTTTGATCACTTCTTCAGCTTGAATGCTGATATCGGCCGCGGACCCTTGAAAACCGCCCCACGGCTGGTGAATCATTATACGGGCATTCGGGAGAGAGGCTCGTTTTCCTTTTGCCCCGCCTGCAAGAAGAACCGCTCCCATACTGGCGGCAAGCCCGACGCAGGTTGTCGCGATATCCGGTTTGATGTACTGCATGGTATCGTATATTGCCAATCCGGCAGGAACGCTCCCCCCCGGACTGTTTATGTACAAGTTTATGTCCTTGTTCGGATCTTCACTTTCAAGAAAGAGGAGTTGAGCAATTACCAGGCTCGCGACGGTATCGTCAATCGCAGTTCCGATGAAGATGATTCTCTCCTTCAGCAATCGGGAAAAAATGTCATACGCTCGTTCGCCCCGGCCTGTTTGCTCGATAACGTAAGGAATCGTCAATTGATTGAATACTTCCATTTCATCAGTCCTCATGTTCGTGTGTCGGATTCTTTTCTACAACTTTAACTTCAGCATTGTTAATTATAAAATTAAACATCTCATTAAACAACAACTTGTTTTTGACGTCGTCGGATTGTCTGTAGTGTTTGATAAGCGTGCCCTTGTCAATGTTGTACTTCGTCGATTCGTCGTCGGCCGTCCGCTCGAGAATCGACTCATCGACTTTCAATCCTTCCTTCTGGATAATTGCTGCAGCGAGAAGATTCCACTTCACTGCCCTTACCCCGGCCTCTCGATATCGCTCCTTTACAAAGCCTTCATCGACTTCCTGGTCGCCGGATTGTTTCTTCAGTTCTGCTATCAAATCATTAAGATAATCTTCAACCATGCTTTCAGGAATCTCAAATTCATTTGTCTTCAATAGCTCCTCTGCGATCCTATCGCGAAGTTCCTCTTCGGCCTTGTCTTCGTAATAATGTTCAAGCTCTCTTTCGATGTCATCCTTCAAGGCGGCAAGCGTCTCCATTTTCCCGCCGGAAATTTTCTTTGCAAATTCATCGGTCAGATCGGGCAACACAAATTTCTCCAGGGTCTTCACAAATACCCTGAATGGTTTTTTGCCGCCCTGCTTGCCGTCCTTGTCGAAAGTCTCAAGCTCGATGTTAAACTCGTCCCCTTTATTGCCTTTCAACAGCCGAGCCTGTATCTCCGCCAATTCCGGTGCCTTTCTCCGCAGGTCGATTTTATAATTTTCTCTTCGCTGTCCGATTAGCGGCAAACCGCCCGCGTCGATTACCTGAAGATCGACCGTCACCATCCCTTTTTCATCATCGAGATGTTCTACTTCCTTTTTCTCGGCATTCGCTTCCCGGATATGCATCAACTCATGTTCAACATTCTGTGGAAGAATCTTGTACATCGAGCGCTCAAGTCTCATCTCCTTATATCCCGCCGGCTCGATTTCGGGAACGACTTCAAAGGTCAATCTGAAATGGAGCGGCTCGCCCGACTTTCTAGAGTCAAGGTTGTAGTCGACCACACCGGCAACTTTCGTGTTCTCCTTTTCGAATATTTCTTTTACAACGTCGTTAACTATCTCGGGTAAAGATTCCGATTCTATTTCTTCACCGAATCTTTTCTTGACAATTTCAATTGGAGTTTTCCCCTTTCTAAAACCGGGTATGACCGCCTTTTGCTGGAATTCATTATATGCAGATTCCAATTTTGTCTTGACTTTTTCATCTTCCAATGTTGCAGTTACCTCGAGCTGTTTTTTTAATCCGCCGAGGTCAATGATTTTGTAATCCACCTTATCTCCTGCTGACTAAGTTTTCGTTCCATCCGACTAGGATCCAATCCGTGAAGATCGTCTCAAGGAGGTCCTTCACGACAACGATGCATCGAGTCTATTTCACCAAAATATTTCTTCGTCGGCAAATGATTGATTTGCGATCAAAGATATTTTATTCCGGCGCCTAACTTTCGTTAGTGGGCACGGAGGGACTCGAACCCTCACAGGGTGACCTACTAGCTCCTAAGGCTAGCGCGTCTGCCAATTCCGCCACGTGCCCTCGCAATACCTGGTTCGGAAAGGAGCAACTGATTTTGAATGTAAAATATAATTCTTGCACCCCGAATCTTCAACATTCCAGAAAACGGTCAATCTGTCCGGTTTTAAACGATATTTGAAGTTATTTGACGATCAGCATCTTTTTTGTCGAAATATAATTGCCCGCCACAATTCGATAGAAATAAACCCCGCTCGCAAGCCGCGAGCCATTGAATCCGACCTCGTACTTTCCCGGCGCCTTGACCTCATCTACCAGCGTCGCCACTTCTCTGCCAAGCACATCGTAGACTTTCAGTAGGACATGGCTGATCGATGGGAGTTGATAATTGATGATCGTCGTCGGATTAAACGGGTTCGGGTAATTCTGTGAAATGGCAAAAGTTCTCGGCAGGAGATTTTGATGAACACTCGTAATGGTAAAAACCTTAACGCTCTGACTCCTTGAGCTTTCGTTCGCCGAGAAATCATATGCCGACAGAGCAAACCAATAGTTCGCTTCACTTACAAGTTGCGATATGACAAACGAGTCAATATTCGAAGTATAGATGGGGGAGCTGCCTTGCGCTGCTGCCGTTCCGGCAAGAAGATTAGTGCTGTCGGTCGAATAATAAATTTTGTAACCGGCTAGGTCGCGGATGCTATCCGCTGTCCATTTCAGCTTCACCCTGCCCGGTCCGGAGCTGTCGATTTCCGCGTTGAGCCCTTGCGGAACCGGAGGAGCAACAGTGTCTGGCACAAGTATGCCGGCACTCATTACGGTTGTGTCTATGAATGGCTGGAATAAGTTCACTGTCAGCGAATCGAATCCTGTCGAATCTTTATATGCCCGCAAGCTCCAGGTGAAATTCAAATGACCGCCGGCGGAAAAATCATTGATCGTTGAACTTGTGGCTCCGGAAAGTATGGTCATCCCGCTGGCCGAAACATCGATATTAAGATCGGAAACGTCTGTGGTTCCGGTATTAAATATATCTGCAGTGACCGTAAATGGATTCGGGGAAAGAGTATCGCCCTGCGATTTGAGTGCCCCCGGCGAAGAGAAATACACCGCATAGGGCGATTGCAGATATTTGCCCGGCAACAAGTATCTGAACGCTTCATTATTCGATTTGTTCAATTCATTTATGGAATTATTCGGATCGACCTTGACGTAAATCGAATGGTACTGCCATCCCGGCGGTATAACCATGGAGAACGACAATCTCGCGCTGTCACCGGCGGTAATTACCGGAACGGTTTGACGCAGCAGCACGGGTGCAACGCCGAGGTCAGGATTTCCATCATAAGCAACAACTGCAACATTCGAAGCAGCGATCGAGCCGTAATTATGGATCGTCAAGTTGAAAGTCACGTCCTGTCCGGCCTGGTAATTCGTCGTATCCGGCACGATATCGGACTGTGCAATTGCCAAATCAGCGAGGCTCACCGCCGGGTTTCTTATCGGCACGAATGCTCCGCCCCCACCCCCAAAACTCTCCACAACGGAAACGCCGCTGCCACTCTGAACTTGATAAACATTATCCCCAAGCTCAGTACTAATAACAAGTACTCCCCCATTTTGCAGAATGGTGTCCTTTATCAGTTCTTGCGATTGATATGGATGAGAAATGTCGCCGAGCAGCGTGATACGAACCTGGTTGTTGTCAGTGTAAGAAAAAATTGATAAATAAGTTTCAGTTGTCGGAACAACGAACGAGGTGCCGATGTTTTTCCCCGTTGAGTCCGCAACTTCGGTAAGCTGATAATAGTACGGGGTTATTCTTTCCCAGGATTCCTCGAAAGGGATGTTAGCGGCAGTGAGGGTTCCGCTTGACGCCACTTTCCAGAATATATCTCCGGAAACGCCGAGCGTTCTCACCTGCTGGTGATTGAGGGTATCGACCAAAATAGTATCACCATTAGACAAATCCGTAATAACAATCGAATTACTATCGGAATATGACGTGAGGGTAATCGAGTTCTCCAACCCGGAAGGATGTCCTGAGAAACCGTAGAACAAATTCCCGGCGAAGGTTCCGTTCGCACTGGGGATGTAATATCCCTGGTCGTTGTACGAGAGAGCGGACACCGGCTTATCACTTGAGACTTGAATTGCCTTTCCCTCCAGCAATGAAACGTTCGGGAAGTCAAAATAGCCCGAAGTGTCGATAAACCCCCGGTATATGAGATTTCCCGCTCCAAGATCTCTTATGGTGAATTGCGTAATCCCGTCGTAAGAAAAAAGAATAAAGTGCGCTTCAATATCTGAGCTGTTTTTCATCATCCAGGTATTCAGCTTAGTGCTTACACCGCTTCCGTTGGCATCTACCGCAAAATATCCGCTCGCGAAACTTGTGATCGCGTCTCCCGTCAGAAGCGAAAACGGCTCGTTTGCGGTGACCATGTAGATCCCATTGCCCGGCGAGAGGGTGTCAAATGAGTCCGCGCGAAGAGTCTTGTTTAAAATCGTATCGGCCGCCGACGTCGTGATTGTTACGCTCGTGCTGTCAATGTACGAGAAGACGGCTATGTCATTGAAGGTATAAAACGTCGTGGAGTAGGAGGTGCCATTCGTTCTTATCGGAGTCACAAAAGGGCTCAGTCGTGGGATCGAAGGGTGTTTCTCGCCGACAAATCCCGGTGGTGCTCCGGGATGCTGCCAGGGTTCCACATTAAACACCTTTTGTTGAGCCGGAAGAAGGCGCCACGAAAGGAGAACAACGCAGACGATAAATTTCCTCATCTAGTACTTCGATCTTATCCGAAATTCGGACAAAAGCAGCATGGAAATCATGGTCAATGATTATAAAAGTATTCTTCAGGATCAAGACAAACAAGGAAGCACAATTTGATTTACTCTGTCTTTTCACTAATTTCTTGGCAAGGAAGATGGAAATAAAATTCACCCCCCTTTCGCAAATCGGAGAATTCAAACTCATCGATGAATTCAAATCAATAGCCGCAAAGTTTTCAAATCCAGTCGTGCTACAGGGCATCGGCGACGACACGTCGATAATCAAGCCGTCGCAGGACAAACATACTTTGGTCACCACGGACATTCTGACACAAGCTGTCCACTTTGATCTATCATATACATCGATGAAACATCTCGGGCAAAAAGCGGCACTCGTGAACTTGAGCGATATTGCAGCGATGTCAGGACTGCCGGTTGCCGCATTCGTCTCGCTCGGAATTCATTCCGGTATCAGCGTAGAAATGATCAAAGAATTTTACGAGTCGCTTGCAAATGAGTTTGGGAAACTCAATTGCACCATCGCCGGAGGTGATACTTCAGCTTCACCGATCGGTTTCGTCATCAGCATTACTCTGGTTGGTGAAGTTGAGCCCGATCGTCAGGTACTTCGAAATGGAGCAAAAGCCGGGGATGTAATCTGCGTGACGGGAGACCTTGGACGCGCAAAGGCCGGCCTAAGAATTCTTCAGCGCGAAAAAGATAGATACATCGAAGCCGGCCAGCCCGCAGACTTCTCACCCAACTTTGAAGGGTATGATGACGCACTCCAAAAACATTTATTGCCCGAATCCCGGATCATGCTTTCGAGGACATTAACTGAAAAAATCAAAGTTCATTCAATGATCGATGTCAGCGACGGCCTGATTTCCGATATGATGCACATATGCCTAGCGAGCTCTACTCACGGAGGTAGCAGCCTTGCATCTGAGATCGATGAGGAATTAATTCCAATCGATCCAATCACTCGGAAAGTTGCCGACGAGCTCGGAGAAAACTCGTTAGATTACGCGTTGTTAGGAGGAGAAGATTACGAACTGCTCTTCACCATCGCAGAGAAAGACTTCACCAAATTGCATTCATTGGAAGGAAATGTCAGAGCCATCGGAAGGGTGAAAGAGGGTCAAACGAAGGTTGCGGTACGGCGTGTCGATGGAAAGACGGACGAATACGTCGGTTTCCCTTCATACCAGCATTTCACTTCCAATAGCAAGTAGCCGCGTTTTAGATGCTGCCTAACGGCTGAACGCCGGCAATTAAATCTTATCCTATAATTCGTCTTGTGACCGAGGCAACCGCCGCCGGATTATCCGATATTACGCCATCGACTCCCAACCTGATCGTCTTCTCAATTTTACGAAGCCCGTTTACAGTATAAACAAATACTTTGATGCCGAGGTTATGGAACTGTTGAACTGTAGTGCGATTGAGGAACAGATGATTAAGGACTATTCCCTGTGCCCCGTATTGCAGCGGGAACGAACGCGGGGTCGGATTGAAATTGTGACGATAGAGGGGTGCAAAACGAAGATGCGGCGCTTTGTAGTGAAGATAACGGAGCGCCTCTAAATTGAAAGAAGAAAAAATGACATCGTCACCCATCCGCCGGTGTTCGACTATCCTCAGACATTTGTCGACCAGCGCGTACACTCCATTATGCCGTCGATGCTTCATTTCGATGTTTAACCTGATACGGTTCTTCGCCATCTCGAGGACCTCGTCGAGGAGTGGCACTCGCTCCTCTTTGTATTTGTGACTGAACCAGGTCCCCGCATCCAGCATCCTGATGTGATTGAAATTGGATCTCTTTACGAGACCGTTCCCGTTTGTGGTTCTTCCAAGCCTATAATCATGGAACACGATGACCTGGCCGTCGCCCGTCATCATAACATCCATTTCGAGCATGTTGGCCCCCGCTTCCATCCCCTTCTCGAAAGCCACCATGGTATTTTCAGGAGCTATCGCAGAAAAGCCGCGATGCGCGACGTTATAAAATTCTACACCGTCTCCAAACAATGAATGGCTCATATTCACAGCCCACGGCCCGCGGCTATCAGCCGCGAGCTATGAGCCATTAGCTATCGTTATTTTAACTTTAGACTTGAGACGGTTTTCTCAAAAGCAGGCAGGTAATCTTTCTGCATTTCCTCCGCCCAATTAAGAGTTATACGAATCCATTTATTATTCTTCACAACGATGTACGCGCGGCTCTGAATTCCTTTGAACGGAGAATAGCTGATCTGGTACGCATCGAGACCGCTAACCTTTGTTTTCACGGAACGAGCGCTGGCAGGATAACTCCCTTTGACCTGATTAAAGATTTTGTCGACCGTCAAGTTCTTCGCATCATGAACGTCTGCTACGATGGTGCAATCGTCCCGGTAGCCCTTAATTGAAAGCGATGCCAATACACCGCCCGACATCCCTTTCGGAGTCACGGTAAAATTATCCGGATACTGGATTACAAAATAGTCGTTCTGATATGATGCCATGGTCGCCGCCGGTATCATGTTTTCCGGAAGCTGCTGCTGGGCCACCGCCTTGGGAACTATGCTGTAGGTCAGCGCCACGCTGTCAAATACATTCGTGTAATCTTTAAAATCGTCGTTAAATCCCTGGCACTCGACTCCGTATTCCATACTGTCGTTGACACTGATGATGCGATAAGAATATATGGTGTTGTTAGCATCGAGCTTCAACGAATACGGAATCTTCACGGCCGGACTCCCCGCTAACGTCGTCTGCACATCAGGATCGATTTGTGCCTGTTCCTGCCTCAATTGAGATTTGAAATCCTCCGCTGCAGCCACGAGTGTTTTTGCTCCTGCCTCCTGGGCATAAATGTACATCCTCACCGCCGATTTCGAACTCGATGTCGGATCTGCAAATCGATTCCATGAGTCCTGCGAATTATATATGTTCAGCTTCCCCGGCTCAGCGGACTGTTGCCACGTCGAGGGAATTTTTACGACAAAAAGATTTGAGCCATCTCTGTACTCCTGCAAAGGGGGAACGGCAACCGGCTCGCTCTTCTGACAACCCGCAATCACCAGGAAAGTGAGAACGAAAAACTTCGTAGAGATTTTTGTTTTCATAAAGCACTCCTCATATTTTGATATGCTTGTTTACGGGAAAATATATCAATAGTCGAAGGAATTTACAATAACGCCTGAATAGAATAAAACCCTGTTGAAGTTGCACAAGTGCCGCCACGCTTTGCAGGACCGAAGAGATTCCAGATTTTTCTGTGGAACCATGGAAACCTCCCAGCCGATCTGCCGTCTTATAGGGCAATTATCGACAGTGGTAAATGTCGTACCCCATTAGTTAAATTCACTCAAATCAAACCAACAAGAGGCAAATATGAAACAGGCTCTAACTTTTCGGATAGGAAAAAGTCTTCCCGTATCTGGCGGCATGTCGGCCTTGCTAATGCTGTTTGCGATTGCCGGCTGTTCGTCGTATCAAGCGACACTGCCTGCATCAAATCTATATTTTGATCCCGACACGGTAAAAGCAGGACGGTTCGACACTGGGAAAATGTGGACATTTGACAATCCACCTGCTCAATATTTCCAGGAAGCTTACGGCTTTACTCCGGATCAAGACTGGTTCGACGACGCACGGCTCGGCGCACTCAGACTGTCAGGCTGTACAGCTTCATTCATATCGGAAGACGGCCTCGTGCTCACAAATCATCATTGCGCAAGAACCGCACTTGACAAAGTCAACAAACCCGGTGAAGATCTTCCCGACAGCGGGTTCTATGCACCCACTTTGAACGACGAAAGAAAAGTCGATGGCATGTATGCAGACCAGCTTGTCCTGATAAAGGATGTCACGACCGACGTTCAAGCTGCGTTCGAGAGGGGAAAGACGGATGAAGAAAAAATCGCCGACAGGACTGAGGAAATTAAGAGAATTCAGAAGGATTATTGGACGCAGTACAAAAAAGATCAGCCCGCAGATTCGATGATTTTCCAGGTCGTGAATTTTTTCAACGGCGGAAAATATTCTTTATATGGATATAAACGATACACGGATGTGAGATTGGTTTTTGCACCGCAGATGATCGTCGCATATTTCGGGGGCGACCCTGATAATTTCACGTATCCGCGATATGACGTCGATTTCTCGCTCTTCAGGATTTACGACCACGACAAACCGTTGAAGGCCGGCCATTATTTCAAGTGGAGCAAGGATGGCGCAAAAGAAGGAGAACCTGTTTTTGTAGTAGGGAATCCCGGCAGGACAAGCAGGCTCCTGACGGTCTCCCAGCTCGAATTCAATCGTGATTACTCATATCCGTTCATTATAAATTTGCTGCAGGGGAATTACGATATCTACGACAAGTATATCATGGATCATCCCGACAAAAAGGTGAAATATGAAACCCAATTGTTTTTTAATTCAAATTCGCTGAAGGCAATAAACGGTTATCTCAGCGGTCTTCGAGACCCATATTTGATGGCGAGGAAAAAAGCATTCGAAAAAGAATTTAAAGAAAAAGTCATGGCAAATCCTTCGCTTGCGGCAAAATACGGCTCGGTGTGGAATGATATTTCCGCTGTTCAAATGGAGAAGGCAAACCTGTTTGCGGACGTTAACGCCTATAACACTACGGGTTTCGGCAGGTCACAATATTTATCGCTTGCGACACGATTGGTTCAATACGCAAATAACATGAAGATGCCGGATTCGAGCAGGCCGGGCGGTTATCAAGGCGCTGCATTAGAAGAGATGAAATCAAAATTTTTCCCGTCCGATTTCAACCCCGAGTTGGAAAAAATGATTCTCGCATTTCAATTGAAGTTGATGCAGAGTGTTCTAGGAACCACCAGCGAACCCCTCAACAAACTCCTCGGCGGGAGAACACCGGAGGAGGCAGCGGACTTTCTTGAAGGGTCAACTGAAATCAGCGATAGCGCAAGCGTTGCCAAGCTGTTGAGCGGCGATCCGAATAGAATATTGACATCTTCCGATCCTTTCATTCAATTCATAGTCGAGTCGCAGCAAGCCATAGGAGATTTGAGTTCGAAATACAGCCATCTGACCGCAGAAGAAGGGGCGAAGGTGCAACTCCTCGGAAGAGCGCTGTTTGACGTCTATGGGGCTACGATTCCGCCAGATGCAACGTTCACGCTGAGAATCGCCGACGGGGTCGTGAAGGGATACGAATATAATGGTACAATCGCTCCGACAAATACCACTTACTACGGAATGTATGACAGGTATTATTCATTCGGGAAGAAATATCCCTGGAGTTTGCCGGGCAACTGGCAGAATCCTCCTGTTGATTTCAATCTGAGTACACCGCTCGATTTCGTCGCGACAAATGACATCATAGGCGGCAACTCGGGCAGCCCGGTGCTGAACAAGGAGCTGCAGGTCGTCGGGTTAATATTTGATGGAAACATCGAGAGCCTCCCCGGCGATTTCATCTATGTCGACACGTACAATCGTTCGGTCGCGGTTCATTCAGACGCTATACCCGAAGCGCTGAAGTACATTTACCACGCAGACAGACTCGTAAATGAAATAAAGGACGGTAAGATTCAGTAATAGTAATTAGGAAGTCAGCGGAGAGAAACAGGATATTCACTAACCTTGTCGAGATTTACAGTCCAAAGGGTATCTTCGGGAAAATCCTGACAAGGTTATTTTTAATTCATTTTCACTACCCGGACCTCGTCAACCAGCATGGCACTCTCGACAAATCCGCCGGAGATCATCGTAAGCCAAAGACTTGAATCGGCTGGACAAAACAAAGTGTCTGCAGACTGATAGAGCGTCCAGCTGGTGTCACCAACGTTTATATAGATTCCGCCTCCCTCGAAAGCATTTTGCGATCCACCCAGAATAACCACGCCGCCAACGCCAAGATTTTTCCCCCAGCACCGAAGGACATAGTGACCATCTTGCGATATCTTCCCGATTTTATATTGTGCGTGCGGCACGATGCATCCACCCGAAACGAAAAGCGATTGTTTCCCTCCGCCTGAAGGAGCAACGTTCCTAAATTGCATGCTGCCGGATCCTGTCCACCCTACTGTGTCCGCAGCCGACTAAAAAGAATTAGAATAAATTATTCTCCCCGAGTTGCTCCCCGCATCGACTATCTTTGTTCCTCCACATCCGAATAAGAAAGTGCAGACAAGCATCGCCGACGCCGATTCCAAATATCCGCTTGCTTTCACGGCACATCCCTTCTCCCTTTCATCATTTGCTTCTATAAACATCCTTAGCATAGTATACTCTATTGCTGTCGTCTGCCCGCGTACAATAGAAGACGTAATGCGACAGGGAAAGATTTTCAAATTTCGCGTTGATCGTGTAGTTGCAAACACAGTTGCAAACCTGAGCGGCCGTATCCATCGCGACGACAAAAATTGTATCGTTGCTGATCCTGTTAGAGAGAAGGAACCTGTTCGAGTCCGGGCAACAGTTTCCGGACAGGAAGAAATTTACTTCGAGATTTTGGTCGAATTGATATGTGAAGCAAGAATCCCACATGGAAACCTTCCCCAGCTGGTGCGACCCACAGCCTCCAACTTGGGTGAGCGAGGTCTTGACCTGCTGTTTCCCCGGATCCGATGACTTATCGGAGCAGGTAATGAGAATTCCCGATGAAATCGCGAGAAGAAAAAACAGCCCGATTTTTTTCATAGCAACAACTCCCTATTTGAATTTCAAATAACAAGAATGAGGTTGTGCTACTCAATCACGCCGTGATTTTCTGACGCAGTAAATTAGCCGTCTGATCTTAAACAGTCAATAGCGGACGGCGGCCGAGCGTAACGCACTTCTGGAATTCTACGCGACAGCCTGCACCATAGCCACCAGGAATTTATAAAACTTCTCGACGCTACCGATCTCAACTTTCTCGTCAGGCGAATGAGGACCGATGATCGTCGGACCGAATGAGATGGTATCGACACCGCCGCCGACTCTATCGTTTATGATACCGCATTCAAGGCCGGCGTGTATTGCTTTTACCGCGGGCTCTTTGCCGAAAAGACTTTTATAAACCTCTTTCCCTTTCATGAGAACGGCAGAACTCACATCCGGCTGCCAGCCCGGATAACCGTCGCTCACTTTGATCTTGGCGCCGGCCAGCTGTCCGACGGCGGCAACCTGTCCAGCGATCATTTCTTTCTCCGATTCGATCGAGCTCCTCTGACTTGTCACGACTGTAACGCCGTTGCGCTCCGTTCTCATCACGGCCACGTTGGTAGAGGTTTCGACCAAATCCGGGATATCGCTGCTCATTCTGATAACACCGTGCGGCAGCGCGGCGAGCATTCCGAGAACCTTTTTCTTGGTCACGTCGTCGAACGATTGTTTTGCTTTTTTGCCTTCTTCCACGACGACTCTGACGTCCGGATCCACGGACTTGAATGCGTTCAGGAAAGTCTTCTCGCATTCGGCGGCGATCTTCCTGACTTTTTTCTCATCCGCTGGCGGAACAACGACAGTTGCATCCGCTTCGCGTGGAATTGCATTGTGCTTGCTTCCACCCTCGAGAGAAACGAGCTTCATTTTGGTTTTCGCGTCGATGGCCAGCAGAGTGCGTGTTAAAAGTTTCAAAGCGTTGGCTCTTCCAAGATGGATATCGACTCCGGAATGCCCGCCTTTCAATCCGCGTATCATCACATTCAGAACAGCAACTTTTCCGGTGACAGCCTTCTTCTTCGCAGGAACGGCAATCGTCGTATCTTCTCCGCCGGCGCAGCCGATGTAAAGTACGCCTTCATCCTCGGAGTCTAAATTCATCATGATCTTTCCAGTGATGAAACCCGGCGCAATGAAATTTGCTCCGGTCAGTCCCGTTTCTTCGTCTATCGTGAAGAGTCCTTCAATGGGTCCGTGCACCAGCGACTTGTCTTCAAGGAGTGCGAGGAGCGCCGCGACGCCGATGCCGTCATCAGAGCCGAGTGTAGTTCCGTCGGCTTTGATGTAGTTTCCTTCCCTGTGAAATTTGATCCCGTCCTTCAGGAAGTCATGCTGGACATCGCGGTTCTTTTCGCAGACCATATCGGTGTGAACCTGAAGAACGATGGTCGTCGAGTTTTCTTTTCCCGGACTTGCCGGCTTTGTGACGACAACATTTCCTACTTTGTCCTGCTTCGACTTGAGACCCATCTCTTGGGTGGTTTTCTTGATATACTCGAGTACTGCCTTTTCGTTTTTCGAGCCGCGCGGAATCTCACTTATTTGGTTAAAATAATGCCAGATTCTTTCCGGTTTCAGACCCTGAATGACCGTTTCGTTCATGGAATCAACTCCCTTTTGGAGAATGTTAAATTGTGAATTGTAAATCTTGAATGAAAATCAAAACTGAAAAACTCTCCGTTAAGTCCCGAAGGACGACCACCAAATGCTCTGTCTGCTCCATCATATCGAAGATCCCGTAGGCGGGACTGATGGAATCTATAATATAGAAGTGAGAGAAGCAACCGACCGGGAAACAGATTCCGGAAAAAAATCCAATTGACTCGTTCAGGGCTCGCTCACGCGAGGTACAGAACGATGCTACTTGAGGAATAGCATTTTCTTCGTCTCATGAAATCCCTCCGATTCAATGCGGTAGAAGTAAACGCCGCTCGCGAGACCGGAAGCATCGAACCGAACGATGTACTTGCCGGGACGCTTCATTTCATCAACAAGTTTTGTCACGGTCCTTCCGAGAATATCATAAACGGTCAAAGTCACGTGGCCCATTCTCGGGACACTGAACGAGATGTTGGTAGCGGGATTGAAAGGATTTGGATAGGCATTGTACAACACGTAGTCGGTCGCTGCCGACGGCGGCGCCTTCACTGAAGTCCCCTCTTGGTCGATAATGTTCTTGAAGGCATAAAAAATATTTCTGTCTATGCGATAGTGTTCTGCGTCCGCCGCGTACTGCGCCACTCCGAACGAATAATAATTTATGTTGTCGGTGTAGAAGATAGAGGATCCACTCTGGCCCGGTACGCCATAGAATCCAACGTAGCCCAGGTATATAGAATTAACAAGAGTCGGGGCCCCATAATTGTAGTACATTGTATCACCATTAAACACCTTTGTAGAGTCGAAAGGATCGGGGACACCAGGATAACTGAATTGATGCAATACCATACCTTTGAAGATGCTGTCGTTAGCTGGCAACGCAATCCCGATCCATCCTGTTTTGATTCCTATCGGGTCTCGTAACTTTATCAGCGCAATATCCTCCTCCAAAGGAAAAACAAGATCCGCCTTCGGCAAGATGTAAGACTCACTCACGCTCTCGCCAAACTCCGGATTTATCTCACCATCGTCATATGCCGGAACAACGAGCATACTATCCTGAAAAGATGCCGTGTCGTTGGATCTGAAATAGTAATGCAAACAGTGCGCTGATGTCAACACCAAATCTTTTTCAACCATCATCCCGGAACACTCCTGCGAAAGAGTGTCTTTCGCGTATCTGAACAATTTCACAGCAGCCCTAAGCGGATAGTTCGACACAGGGAAGAAAAGATGTGCCGGAGTATAATCCGTAGAGCCGGAATTCATGTAAGTATTCGTTGGTTCACTCGTATCGAGCGGACTGAAACCCGGGACGGTACCATAGAAACAGCCGGTGGAGTCGAACTTTATTACCGAATCCGGAGCAACACAAGGCAAGACGGTAATCTGTTGGGTCCTTACATCATAAGAGATCAACGTATCGAGCTGTGCGAATGAGAATTTCACATTGAGAACATTCAGAGACAAAATAACGAGAACTCTTATTCCAGTAGTCATGAAGTGAAGAATGAAAAAATTCGTTTAATCCCGATTTTCTCCGTCAATTCTCCTCACCCTTCCGACTTCGCCTGTTTCCAGTCTGACTTTGATTCCGCGCGGATGAATCGGCGAGTTAGTGAGGATATCTTTTACAATTCCCTCCGTCAGTTTGCCGGTGCGCTGGTCTTGTTTCAGAACGATTGCCACCTTCATGCCTGGCTTTACGTCGGATCGTTTTGTGCCGTTCAAGCAGTCACCTCAACCAATTTTTGTCACCGCCAGATCCGCCGCAGGATAGAACAGCGGGAACGGCATACCACGGCGCGACTTGTACACGTGGCGAACCTGGAGCAGACGGATCTCGAACTTCGCAGATTTTCCGAAGTCGACCGTCGCAGCGTCGCCGACTTTCATTTTGAGTTCGCGGCTGCGATGATCTGGAAAGATCACGGTGATCACAGCATCGCCTAAATACTCGTGCACCCTTTTTGCGCCGACGGTGATATTTGTTTTTTTCGCCAGCACTGTGTCATTCTCCGACACCGTGACCAAATCTCTCGGGCCCGTTCCAGTGGACGGCACCTTAGATTTGCCGCGTCGAGCCGGCTCCAGAGCCTTCGGAAACTCATATGAACTGTGAAACGAACCTCGACGATCCCAATTTTCTTTCACGAGCTTGAATGCCTCGTTTATTAGTTTCAGCTTCGCGGTTCCGATTCGCTGCATCTTCGTGTCGCCCTCGAAACGGTCCGGATGCCACGCCTTCGCCTGAACGTTGTACGCCTCACGCACTTCTTCGAGCGTCTTAGGATTGGAAAGTTCCAGTATGCGGAAAGCTTCCTGCCAGGTCATTCTCAAATTTTGAACTCTAAATCTTGAATTTCAAATTTAGTCAATTGCTTTTCCAATCTCTACCAGTTTCTTCATCGTCTCAAGATTTCTGCTTGTGGCAAGGACCTTCAAGGTTTTCTCGATGGAATTGTTGTTGAAAACCGACTTTGCATATCCCTTCCGACACAGGACATAAACCGTTCTTCCGATGATTTCGAAGTCATCATTCGGACTTTTTATCTTGCGAAGTTCTGCGACCTTCTCACTCAAAGGAGTCTGCGACAAAATTGTAAGATAAATCCGCTCACCTGCCTTTGGCTTATTTCCTTTGAATGGATTTTCTTCGATGATGTCACCAAGGTCCTCGAGATTCAATACAAGAACTTCGATGTCAAATTTAAATTGAGTTTTGACCGCAGCCTTTATCATTTCTTCCAACTGTGACGCTGTCTTCTTTCGATAGGCGAACACCACGTTTCCACTCTGGATATATGTTCTTACTTCCGAGAACTCCAACTTTTCGAAAAGCTCCGCCAGGTCATCCATCAGAATGATTTTGTTCCCGCCGACGTTTATTCCACGCAAGAGTGAAATGTAAACAGGCATGGAGGCTCTAGAGCTTCATTTGATGAGGCTGATCTTGCGGACGGCAAGATATCCATTCGCGCGCAATATTACCAAATAAACTCCGGTCGACAATTGGCTCGCGTCGAACTCAACGGTATAACTGCCTGCGTTCTCCCTCTGGTCCACCAAAGTCCTGATCTCTCTTCCGAGCACATCATAGAGTTTTAAAGTTACACGGCAGCCAGTTGACAGCCGATAGTCGATCTCTGTCGTTGGGTTGAATGGATTGGGATAATTTTGAGACAGGCTGACTTTGTCCGGAATTGTCGCGGGATTTCGAATCGCATTCGGTCTGTCCGCTTTCGACTGAGAAAAGACCCACGGCAGGAGAAATGGATCGTTGTAAGCCACATCCCAGATTGTGTGAGAGCCATACTGATACTCGGTGTACAAATGCCTGGCGCCATTTTGTATCTTCGCCGCAACCGCACTATCGGAAAGTCCGGTGCAACTTCCGTTTCCACAATTGGTGTAAACCACTTCGTCTCCGACCTCTTCAAGTGAATGCATCATTTCCCGCGAGCCCGAGACGGGAACGGTGCCGTCCAGCGCACCATGAAAATCCCAAACCGGGATATCTTTTATCACTTCAGCTTTCGACGTATCTCCAGCTCCCGACATCGGAACTGCGGCGGCAAATTTATCCGGAAACCGCACTATCAAATCCCACGTTCCGAATCCGCCCATGGAGAGACCTGTGACATAAACTCTGTTTGTATCGACTGAATATCTTCCGATCAATGAATCCATGATATCGAGGACGTTAAGCAACTCCGCGCTGATGGGTATAGCGTTCGTGCTGTAGGAGCCGGGGCCATACAAATACACCCACGATCCGGTGATCGGGCATTGGGGCACAAGTATAAAACATGGCCACTTAATCTGGTTTGTGTCCTGCGCCCAGACCGTCGCCATGCTATTTTTCTCCACGGCAGTCGAGTCATCGCCTCTCTCTCCGGCTCCATGCAAACAAAGAACAAGAGGATACTTCGAAGCAGAATTGTAGCCTGCTGGTACGAAAAAGTAGAATGGGAGTGTCACACCGTTGTACGTGTGATAGCTCTTTGAGAACTTTCGATATATTTCGTCCGCCGTTTGAGCCCTGGCTTCGATAGAAGCGATTGCACTAATCAAAACCGAAACAATGAACAAGGTATTACGAATTTTCAATTTACGCCTCCTGTTCTGCGACAATTCCACAAAGCAAGACCGGCCTCGCATTTTCCAAGAACACAGTCTATTCTTGATTTCCATTAAAATTATTCTTCCCCGCAATCAATTTCAACTTCGTGCCATTTTCTTGATTCACTGTAAACAAAACCCGGCCCCTTATCAGGACGAAATCATAGTCGTAATTTCCTCAGCTTTGGTGCAAACGTTCGCACGGCAGCCACAACCAGAAGCGTCATGCTTCCGCCGAAAATCACGGATGGGATCAGTCCCATCAGCTTTGCGGCGACGCCGGACTCAAACGAGCCAAGCTCATTCGATGCACCGAGGAAAATCCCGTTGACGGCCGATACGCGTCCCCGCACGGCATCGGGGGTGTACAGCTGGATGATGGTCCACCTGACGATCACGCTGACATTATCGAACGCTCCGCCGAGCATCAAGATCACTAACGACAGATAAAAATTCCTCGACAGCGCGAAGAAGATCACCATGAGTCCGAATCCGAACACGCATCGGAGCAGATTGCGTCCGGCCTGTTTGAAGACAGGATAATTCGCCTGAATAACCGACATAACGATGGCACCGATTGCCGGAGCGGCCCGCAGAAAACCCAATCCCTTTGCGCCAATGTGCATCACCTGATCCGCGAAGATCGGGAGCACGGCGACTGCCCCGCCGAAAAAAACTGCAAACATGTCGAGCGATATTGCGCTTAAAATCACCTGATCATGGAACACGAACTTTATCCCCTCGGAAAGACTTTGCAGAATCGATTCGCCGCGCCTACGCTCAGGCATCGGCTTATCCTTGATGGCCAGAAAAAGAAAAAGACCTGCAATACTCGTCGCAACTACCATTCCATACGCGCTCCCGACGCCCACGAAACCGTAAATCAACCCGCCGACCGCGGGACCTACAACGTCGGCTACCTGCCATGAGACGCTTCCCCATGTCGAAGCATTTCCAAACAGCTCACGCGGAACAAGCTGCGCTGAAAATGCAGCCTGAGCCGGAGACATCAATCCGCGCGTGAGGCCGGCAAGGAAGATGATGACGTAAATAGGAAGTGTTCCGTGCTGCACCAGGATCTCACGAAACTCGGTGGAGACGAGGAAGAGCGAGGAGGCGCAAATAACATAAGCCGAACTGCAAATTACGATTATTTTTTTTCTGCTCACGACATCGGCAAGATGACCGGCAAAAAGAGCAATCCCCAAAACTGGAATCGCTTCAGAAAGTCCGATTAATCCAAGCGAGAGAGGGTCGTGCGTCAATTCATAAATCTGCCACCCGACTATCACCGACTGCATTTGTACGGCGAACGTCATCACAAACCGCGCCAGGACAAACAGTCTGAAGTCCCACAACTTCAGAGTGGCATACGGATCGGTATTATCTAAGATCGGCACCACAGAGAAATTATTCCAGTACGGCGACGAGGAGGTACAATCCTGCTCCGACTTTTTCCATCATGAATGAGATCTCCACTCGGTCATTCCTTCATCGAACACTCTCTTAAATATTGAAAAATAGAAATAACCATCCCTGTTCGGTACGACAAGCGGAGGCAACGCAAAAGACTCGACATAGGAGGCAATTAAATTTCCCGTGAATAAATTGTAGACCAAAACTTCAGAAGGATTCACTATGATTGCGTATTTCTCGCCCCGATATTTTCTGGAAGGAAACAATTCCGCAAATTTCTTCGAATAAAAAATTGCAGGCTGGCCGTTAACGGCTATCAGCAGCGTATCCCTGACGCGGAAATAGAATCTCGAAGAATCCTCGGCGATATCCGATCCTTGAGTTAATTCGAAATTCGCGGGCAATTTTACTTCGATAATATTTCTTGAAATCTCCTTCCTCATAAAATCCGCATATTCTCTTGATGACGGCAGGTCACTCGTGTCGATTCGCATCGTGTCAACCTGGAGCTCCGCACCCGAACATTTCCTGTAGAGATTTATGTAGCCGGTAGCTCCCAGCTTTTCAAAAAGGAACTTCGAATACAGTCCGCTGACCGGATAAGTCAGACTCGCATCGTTCTCCATGAACTCCCGCCTTGTCAGCAGCTGCGAGAAGTCCATCATGCCTGACTGTTCCAGATAAAGGCCGGCCTCGAGAACGACATCAGGGTCCAGACCGCCGCGGCCGCCGAAGGCAACCGCAAACCCCTCCTGTAAAAACGGACTCGTGTAGAGCGGAAGAACTCCCAATCTGTAATTCATGAGAAGGTGCAGAAGTTCATGGTAATGACAGGTGTAGGTGCTGATGATACAATCATACGCAAGATTGTAAATGCCGCGGGTCTTGAATCCGGTCAACTTCTCGATCTCGTCCTGGTCTTTACAGATATAGTAATAGATTTTCTCGCGTCTAAGTCGTTCAAAGGCATCGCTTCCAAATCTCAGTTTGTTGGCAATTCTCTTTACAAACGCATCGAGGACGGCAATTGAATACGAGTTGCAGGCGTTTGTATCATCCACGATAAAGACAAAATACCGGCTATCGATGCGTTTCCAATTCCTCGAGTAATAGGCAAGCGGCGATACGAGCTTGCCGTTTCTGAAACAGTAGTCTTGCTGAATATTCTTGCCCGGTATGATAATACTTAGACGAGAGAATTGAGTATCGAGTGAATCGATTCGGTATTTGTAATTTCCGCTCTCGATATCCTGAATGATATCACTCCGTAGTTCGTAAGAGATGAGAAATTTGTTTTTCACTCCAATATATTTGATCCCTAGCCGCCCGGACAACCGGTATTCTGCCGGATCTGCGTCGGCTTTCAGTGAGTCGCTGTTCGCCGCGAGATGGCGGATGAAACGCTCGGCATCTTGATTTGACAAGACATTCGCCTGCGCCGAACAAACGAAAGACACGACATACGAGAAGACGATTAATCTAATCATTCCACACGATCCTGGCCCGGCACAATTCCGCGTCGCCGCTTTCGCGCCTCACTTCACAATAAAAATTTTCGCCGCCGCTTAAGACCGACTCGTCCCGCATGCTGGAGACATATATCTCATCGTAAAGTTTTGCTTCCGATAAGAAATTGATCTCGAAAGATTTTAGATTTTTTTTCTCAGAATATTCAGCCGGAAAACTGTCCAGCATCCACAGCAGATACTTTGACGAGTTGACGTGCCTATTCACATCAAGATCCGAAGAACGCACGACGTGTTTGAAATCGGTTTTATCTGCATCCCGTGTCTCTATTTTTTCCAACTTGGTCTCTATTTCGTCCCGGTAAAGCTGCGTCGGAAATTTTCTGTCAAGCGCATCAATCCTCTGGATGCGGGAGGTTTTCCTGTCTATAATCAGCCAGGCCGATGTTGCAGAGAGGAATTTTTTTTCCGATTGAGAACAAACCATGAAATCCCTCAGCCCGAAAATTTTGTCCGTTCCCTTTCCCCATGTTTCGACCGTTATCTCATCGTCCCACTTCGGCAGATCATGGAACACCGCGAGGAAGCGCGACAGCACCCAAAGCTGGCCTTCGTCGTTCAACTCGGAGTAGCTGAATTCAGTATCCCTGGTGTGTCCCCATGCGCTGTCGAGCATGAAAGATAAAAGTATGTCAGGTCTTGCAACCCCGCGCTGATCTACTTCGTAGGAGTGGAGGCGAAAGGTCTGCTTGTGAATTGCATTATTATCGTTTTCCATTTTACGTGAAGAATTTACTGAGGCAACCAGAGCGGCCGCAACATGCGGCCGTTTCATTTACAATTTTGCTGGTAGTTTATTTTTACTTCGGAGCGGGTCCTTCCGTTACCTGTGCCAGGTCATCAGGACGGATCCACTTTGCAAATGCCGACTTAACATCCTCTTCGCTCAACTTCAGATACCGCTGCGCCGCAAGAATCGGCTCATCCAAAGGAAGACCATCCATGGCACGGCTTAGCAAGCCGCGTGCGACACTATTCTCGCTCGATTCGGAGAGCGGGATCTCGCGCAGCAGCAGTGCCTTTGCCTGGCTCAATTCTTTCGAGGTAACCAGAGTATCCTGCATCTGTTTCAGATCACGCACAATTATCGACCGTGCTTGCGAGACCTTGTCCGGATCGCAAGCGTAGCTCACCTGGTAGCTCCCTCGAGTCTTTGAAATGTTGAAACTCGAGCCGACATAATAAACCAATCCTTCATTCTCGCGCAGATCGTGGTAAAATCTCGTTGCATAAAATCCTCCGCCAAGGACATGGTTGCCCAGCTGCAAAGCGTAATAATCCGGATTCGATCTGGTTATTCCAAGCGTTTCGGATAGATAGACTCTGTCCTGAACACGGCTCACGTCAGGCACCTCCGTCGTGGAAGGCCTGCTTAATGGTACAGACGACAGATCTGTTCCAGGCTTCGGCCCGGATGCTGTCCACTCCTTAAAATAATTCCAGATGATTTCCCTTGCGGTGTCGGCGTTTACATTGCCGATAACAACCATGGTCGTCATGTCCGGACGGAAGACCCGCGCACAGTAATCCTTCACATCATGGATACTGGCCGAATCAACAGTCAAAGGCGTCGTCTCTCTAAGTGCAGGATCCCCTTTCGGAAGAATGGCAGTGCGAATTGCTTTTGACGTCAAATAGTCCGGGCTCTCCAGCTGTCCGGCGACCGTCCTGGCAGTTTCTCGCTGTATTACCTTGAATGCTTTTTCAGGTAGCCCCGGATGAAGCTCATTATCGGCAAGGAGCTGGACACCTCTCCGAAAATTATTGCCGAGAACCCGGAGAGAGAAGCTCGAGCCGGCAGATTCATCTGCGCCGATATCGTCAAGCGCCTTCTGAAATGCCACTCGATCGAGAGTCGTCGAGCCGTATTCGAACAACCGGTTGAGAATCTCCGCTTCACCATCTTTGCCGTCTGGTTGTTGAAGCTGCGGGTTGCTTTTTATGCCGCCAAGAATAGTCACAGTGTTGCTTATCGATTCAGGTTGGATTATCAGCTTCATCCCGTTCGGGAGCGTATCGACGACCGGCTCGATTGTCGAGTGCGGTATCGCAAGTTTTCCGACCGCATTCTCGGCCCATGAAGGAAGCTCGACTTCTTTCGTCTCCTTCGGCGCAAAAGATTCGGCACCGCCAAAACCACTCGAAGATATCGGGTTCCCGGATGATTGCGGCGTCAACACTGCGATCAAGGCGTGAGTCGAATCAATATAAGTCCTGGCAATGCGGTTGACGTCTTCGACCGAGACTTTCCTCATCGCATCCAGATCATCGTCGGGCGATTGTCGTCCTTCGACAGCCACAGCATCCGACCAATCGGAGGCGAGTCCGGAGATAGAATTCTTGCTGAACTCGGCATCGGAAATCTCGTGCCGCTTGGATGCCTCGACGAAATCAGGAGAAACTCCGTTTTTTAACTCCTGTGCCACCACATCGCTGATATCTTTCAAGAGAGCGTTTGAGTCATATCCCTTCGGGAATCCCGCGATAGCGAAACCAATCCCCGACTTCGGAAGCGGATAGTACTCAAAGTCTGCAAACAAGGCTTTCCCTTCCGGGACGAGCGAATATAATTTTCCACGCTGGTTGCTCAGAACATCGGAAAGAACTTGAGCCGCAGCGTAATCAGGACTCTCAGTGCCCGGGAATCGATACGCAATTACTGCAAAACCGTACGGCAGGTCAGTAGGCATCCTCAAGGTGTCTGACTTGACTTCGGTGAAATTGAAAACGGGCTTTGGAGGCAAATTGCCGGAAGGAATATTCCCGAAGAGCTCCTTAACTTCGTCCAATGATTTTTGCGGATCGACATCGCCGGCTATGACCAGCACGGCATTATTAGGAACATACCACTTCGAATGGAATTCTTCCAGCGTTCCGCCGGTCGTACTGTCGAACGACGCTCGCGTGCCGAGTGCATCATGCGCGTACGGCGTACCATGAAACATCGCATCGAGGAGCTTTGTAAAAAGCAGATATTGCGGATTAGATAAATCCTGCGCGACTTCCTGCTCTATTGCACCGCGTTCTTTATCCCAGAGACTGTCGGTGCCCAAGATCCCTTTCATCCGGATTGCCTCAATATGAAGAGCGACATCCAAATCCTCAGACGGCACCGTGAAAAAATATTGTGTGACCATCTGCTGGGTATCCGCATTATTATCGCCGCCCATCACAGCAGAAATGTCGGCAAGCTGAGAAGCCGAAAGCCCCGGGCTTCCGCGGAACATCATGTGCTCGAGCGCATGTGCGGTTCCGGGAAATCCTTCGGGAGCTTCGTCCGAACCAACCAGATAGTTAATTTCCGTGGTCGCTACAGGCGCCAGCGGATTCCTGACGATAACGACACGAAGTCCGTTCTTCAACGTGGCACGGAGAACATTCTCCGAATCCGCCGCCTTGGCAGCACTCGCATCTGTTGGTTTCGCAAAACACAATGCAATTTCCCAAACAACAGCAGTGATCAACAGAAATAAGAATTTTCGATTTACGACTGAAAACTGGATATTACTGACCTTTCCCATTTTTACTCCCGTTGTTTTAGACGTGCCGCCTACCGATGGTCACGATCTATTGTCTACAATTTTAGTTTGGCAAAATTTCTTATGTTCTTCTCTCGCCGGAATGGCTGCTTTTTGGAAAAGAGCTCCTCCTATTCTTCTGATGGCTTCCATGGCGATGAAATTTCTTTCCGTGTGAGCTCGCCGGTTGAACAGCAAATTTCGGCTCCGGAAGAGGAGTCAGAAGATCGTCCTCGGGATAAACAGATTTGACATCTTCGCCTAGATATTCTTTTATTGCCGGAACGCTGTACGCATCCGTTTCCGTTGCAAAACTTATGGATATCCCGCTTGCACCCGCTCTACCCGTTCGCCCGATCCGGTGAACATAATCTTCAGGATTTTCGGGGAGTGTAAAATTCACGACATGACTTATGCCTTCGACGTGGAGTCCGCGTGCGGCGACGTCAGTCGCTACCAATACTTTTGTTTTGCCGGAACGGAAGTTTTCGAGACGCTTGATGCGCCTGACTTGCTCGACATCGCCGGACAACAGAGCACAGTTTATTCCGTGTGACGAGAGCCGGTCTTTCAATTCTCTCGCCGTATCTTTTCTATTTGCAAACACCATTACTCTCTGAAGACCGCGAACCGCGATCAGGTTGTAGAGAATCTTAAATTTCTCGAAGTCGGTCGTAAGATAAAAAATCTGTTTTATCGCTTTCACCACAACCTGTTCCGGCTCAATCTCCACGATGCTCGGCTCACGCGTCCATCTCGAGGCGAGCCTGTTGACTTCTGGCGTCAGGGTCGCGCTGAAAAGCATTGTTTGTCTCTTCGATTTCGGCGGCGTGCTCTCGATGATCCGCCGCACGTCGGGAATAAACCCCATGTCGAGCATTCTGTCCGCCTCGTCGATTACGAGAATCTCGACTTTGTCGAGGCGAATGCTTCCCTGCTTCATGAAATCCAGGAGCCTGCCGGGAGTAGCAACCACGATGTCTATCTTCTCCGCCGCCAGGATATTTCTCTGCTGCTTATATTCAATTCCGCCGAGCACTGCAGCGACATGGAGGCCGGAGTATTTGGATAGTCCGTCCGCATCTTTTTTTATTTGCAGAACCAATTCCCTCGTCGGAGCAAGTATCAATGCGCGAGGCGATTTCCGGATCGGCTGCTTCAGCGGATTCCTCAATAGATATGTCATCATTGAAATAAGAAATGCCGCAGTCTTACCCGTGCCGGTTTGCGCACGGCCCGCGGCGTCGAGCCCATCGAGGAGTTTGGGAAGGATTGCTGCCTGTATGGGCGTGCAATATTTAAAGCCCAGATCGGAAATCGCGTGCATGACTTCGACAGGCAAATCGAAATCCAGGAATCGTTTCTTTCCATCAACCGGCAAAACGGCGAATTGGGAGTTGTCCCATGTCGCCGGTGGTCTTATACCGGGAACGGGACGCCGGAAACTTAGATCAGGTTTTTCTTCCCCGACCTTCGCGCTCTTGAGTCCAGTCTCCGTTTTTGTACTCTTGCCGAAAACTTTCTTTAAGAATTCTTTAAACAATTACAGCCTCTTTCTGGAGCTTCACCCCGAATTTTTCAAATACGGCATTTTCAATGTCGGAAGCAAGCGAAAGGATTTCTCTGGCGGTCCCCGAATAATTCACCAGTGCAAGCGAGTGATTCGACGAGATACCGACTCCATTTCTCTTATAGCCTTTTTGAAAACCTGAGTTTTCGACGAGCCACGCTGCAGAAATCTTAATCCCGTTTGTGTCCCTGTAAGATGGCGCACGCTTGATTCCGGCAGAAACTAACCTTTCCTTGAAATTTTTGTATTCGACTTCCGACAGAATCGGATTCACAAAGAATGATCCCACCGATTTAGAATTCGGATCATCACGGTCGATTATCATGGATTTCTTCTTTCGAAGCGCCAACACCGCTTCCCTCACCGTATTCAAGCTTAACTCTTCAGTTTCCTGTTTCCCATTTCCAGTCCGTTTTCTTCTTAACTCAATGTATTCCCGAAGTTCATCATACTTTACAGTCGGCCCTCCTGCATTCATTAATTTGTAACCGGCTTCGACAATCACGAATTTATTTTTATCTCTGGTTTTGAATCGGCTGTTGCGGTAACCAAATTCACACCTCCCCGAATTTAGCTCGACAACCTTGAGCGATTCTATGTTGATTGCCTTCACGGAGACAATAGTATCCCTGACCTCCTGTCCGTAAGCTCCGACATTTTGTATCGGCGTCGCTCCGACCGAGCCGGGAATTCCCGACAGACACTCAACACCCGCAAGATCTTTTTCAACACACAACTTTACGAAATCATCCCACCCTTCGCCGGCATTTACACGAGCAACCGTGCGCGAGCCATCATCTTCGAAATGGATTCCTTTGTAATCGATTTTGATAACAAGCCCCTCGAAGCCCTCATCCGGAAAGATAATATTGCTCCCGCCGCCGAGCACGACAATCGGAAGATTTTCGCTTCTGCCGAATTCTATCGCAGAGCAAATCTCATCAACCGTCGGACAGGAAATAAAATATTTTGCGCTGCCGCCAAGACCGATAGTAGTATACGGAGCAAGGGAAACGTTGGATCTTATGCCTGTCAATCTGTCTTGCAGAACCGCCATATATTAAAGATAAACAAATTAGCGGATAGCTCATAGCTCACGGCCCGCAGGGATTGACATCGACGATGGTGTCATCTATATTTTCAAGGAAGAAAAAGGAGGTCATGTGGGTCACAGCCTTTGGATAATTCTTTTAGCATTTGCGATTCTCGGCACCGCAGAGAGTTATGGCCAAGTTGAAACTGGAGTCCCTTTTCTAATGATCCCTATTTCTGCCGAAGGAAACGGCATGGGCGGAATCGGAGCATCATTAATTTCAGACGATGCAATCTCCACGATTTCAAATCCGGCACAGCTCGGGATTTTCAGTTTGGATAATTTGTTTAACGCCGGCACATATAGCCCAAAGACACCATGGCTGCCGAGTTTCTCGAATGATCTCAGCTTAGACGCTACTGCATTCAATGCCGGAATGAACTTCAACAAATATTTTGCTCTTCCTGCACCGATCAGTCTAGGAATAGGATATTCACAGGTCTATTTTGATTTGGGAAATTTCACAGAGACCTCGCCCTACGCTCCGACTCCAATCGGAACATGGCACGCTTACGAAAAGTCGGACAACCTTTCTTTCGGGATTGGAATTGATTACAAAGTGAAGCTCAGCTTAGGTTACAGTTTCAAGTGGATAGATTCAGAATTAGCACCTCAGGATTCGGGCGTAGGCGCAGCAAAACTTCCCGCGCACGACTACGGAGCCATCCTGCAGGTACCTGTAGTGGATATTATTTCCGATGCATACGAGACACCGATCAGGTGTAATGGGAAAATTTCTCCGATGTTCGATTTAACGTTTGGCTATGCAAGAAGAAATGTTGGAGGTGAAGTTAACTACGGCATCCAGGGGCAATCCGATCCGCTCCCACGTCAAGGCGTACTCGGATGGAATTTCGAGATTGGCCTGAAATCAGAAGTGAAAAACAAACCATGGAAGGTACTGACATTTACATGGGGACGGGAAGCTGAAGACATTCTTGTAAATGTCTCTTCTGCGAATGACAGCCCGTACACAAGAACCATTTCATACAAGAACGGCCTTGGCGGCATCAGACCTTTCGACAATCTCGTTCTCGGCGAAACATTCGGGCAAATTTATTTACAAACAGGTTGGCAGTTCCAAATTGCAGAGTGCCTATATATCCGCGGTGGATCATACACGGCGTCAGGAGAACTTATTTACTCCACTTATGGCGAGAGCTTCAAGTTGAACGGATTTTTACAGCTTCTTGCGTCGTTGAACATTATTGAACCGGATTCAAAATTATTTTCTTACTTCCTCAATCATTTAGATCTCCAGTACCATTTCAGCAACTACATGAGCAGTGTAAACAGCCTCATTAGTGGAACAACATTTCAGTCAATAAACATAGTCCTGAAATGATATTCCATCAACAAGAAACATTTGCGATCAAACAAAGAACGAGGTCGAAAAATGAAAAGAATTCTTTTGGTGTTGTGCCTCTTTAGCGCAACAATCCAAATTGCAGATGCTCAAGGACTACTTGACGCTGGAGTCATGGAGATTCAACCTTCCGCCGATGCGAATGGAATGGCGGGAATCGCCGCGTCTCTTCCTTCTGACAATGCAACTGCGACGATCGCGAACCCGGCTCAGCTCGGTCTTTTCAGCCTCACCGGATTTTTGAACACAAGCATATATGTAGAAAAAACCCCCTGGCTGCCAAATATCTCGTGGACGAGTGATCATTCTTTGAATACCTCAGCGGCAAACATCGGGATGAATTTAGGAAACTTTTTGAAACTTCCTCTTCAATGCAGCTTAGGCGCAGGTTATTCAAGAGTATTTCTTGATCAAGGAACAGTTGAATGGACGACTGCGCAGATGGACACGTCTGGTTTCTTCCACCTGTCGGAGAGACAAGAAGATTACGCCATCGGAGTAGGATTCGATTGGTTCGTGAAATTGGGATTAGGGTATACTTTCAAAAGTGTAGCTTTAGAAGAAGCAGGTCTTGATTCGACCGGGAACCAACTCAGCCCCAAAGCAAATGCTCATGACTACGGTATCATGGCACAGATACCAGTTGTGGAAATTGCCTCTCATCTTGCCGATCAACCGATTATTCTGTCGCCAGATATGAGCCCCATATTTAACATAAACATAGGATACGCGAGACGCAACATAGGGGAATACGTGTCCTATCCACCGAGCCCGCTTTTACCCCGAACCGCAACCCTTGGATTAAATTTCGAAATCGGCATAAAGACGGATATCAAGAACAGAAACTGGAATCTGTTTTCGTTTATCTGGGCCAGGGAAGCAGAGGATCTCCTTGCCGCAGCAAAACTGATTGCCATAACCCCAGTAAGCAATAATGGATATGGATATTCCTACGAGAACTTTTATAAATCCGGCATCGGCGACATTGAGCCTATCGACAACCTGATTCTTGGAAGGACATACGGGAAAGTCGCCTTGCGAAAAGGTTGGCAGGTACAATTGGCGGAATTCCTTTACGTCCGCGGCGGCTCCTTTGAAGGTGTGGAATTTCCATTTGGAGTTACCTATCAAGGAATCGGATATTCCTATTCTACTCTTGGAACGAGCGTCAAGCTAAGTGGACTTCTCAAGTTACTTGCAGCTTTTGATATAGTTGACATCGAGGATGGACCTCTCGCCTTCTTAGCCGATCACCTTGATCTGCAATATCACTTCAGCGAATACACGAACGGCGTCAATACGGGTGCCGATGGCACGACTTTCAAAGAGATAAATCTCGTAATCAAGTAACTAAGATTCATGTAGAACCCACGACTTAAGTCGCGGTTCTATTCAAGACTACTAATCAGCATCCCCGACAGAAGCTTCGGATAAAAGTAAGTCGACTTCTGCGGCATGACGGCGCCTGCATCCGCGACCTCGCGAACCTGTTCTACTTTGGTAGGATTGAGGAGGAATCCGATCTGACCTTTGCCGGTCGAAGATCCCGCCTGCGGGAACTGAACCGCGCTATCAACTTCATTCTTATCGATGGTGTAGTTGATGTTCAACTTTTTCTCCTGCGCTTCCTTCGATATCCCGAGCGTCTGCCCGAGAACGACATCGTGGAGCAGCGTGACATCGAGCCTCTTCACAGGTGCGGGAGCGTCTTCCTTCACAATCGAAAGAACATCCACGCCTCGCTTCAACGTCATGAGAAAATATTTCTTTTGAGGAAGTATCATTCCGAAAGAATGGGCGCCGGCGGGTGCGAGTGAGTCTGCTAATTCTCCGACGTCAGACTTGGGATCCAAATCAAAGTAATTCTTCGTTGCCTGTAAGAACTTTCCCGAATCGAAACTGCTCAAACTGTGAATAATCCTGTGGGTCGGATAAACGACAAGCCCTGAATCGAAGATATTCGTGAAGTACATCATTATATAGTCGTACGCCGCTTCGCCGTCCTGTTTCCGACTCTTCGCGCGCATCAACTTCTGGTATTCCAAAGCCGTCTCGTACCTGTGATGGCCGTCGGCTATGTAAACAGCCATCTTGCTCATGACGTTTTGAAAGGTCTTCACGATGCCCATATCGGTGATACGGTAAATTTTGTTATTCACTCCATCGTAGTCGGCTTCCAAATACGGTTTCGCGATTCTCAACTTGTCATATTCCTTTTCAGCGACCTTATTCCCATCGCCGTAAAGACTGAATATCTGGCTGAACGAAGCTTTCGTTGAGGTCATCAGATTCAGCCGGTCAATCTTCGGTCCCGACAGCGTGTGTTCATGCGGAAGAACGACGCCGGCTTCAAACGGCTCCAACTTGATCCACGACACAAAACCGCGGCGCGTAACCGATTCCCCGCTCTGAGTATCAAATGTCTGGAAGTAAGGATATATCGCCGGCTCACTATCCTGCACGAGAATTTTTTCTTTCAGCATCCTCTGCATCTCTGCTGCCGCTGCCTGATATGGATTTGTCTCGCGATTCAGATCGAGCCTTATGATGTTGTTGGGATCTTTCTCGTAAAGGCTGTTCTGACGCTTCTTATCGATCACGTCATAAGGCGGCGCGACGACTTCCGAAAGATTGCTGAGGTTGTAGTGTACTGCTTTAAACGGTTTGACAGCCGCGCCCGCATGCGGAACCTTCTCCATGGTTTTTCTCCTTGATTTCTTTATGCTCATTCGTCGAACCTGATTCTGCTCTTGTGCACGCCGCCTAACTTCCGGATGTTGGAACTAATCGTCGGAATGCAATAATCGTAGAGATGATCGTTTATCTGGCGTCCGTTGAATCTGAGAACATCCCAGCCTGCCGTCTTCAAACTGTTGTCGCGGAAATTATCTGCCGCCGCTCTCTCGGGATTCGCATGCCAATAATCTCCGTCCGTCTCGACATCCATTTTGCCTTCCTCACAATACAATGCAAAATCCAACGCACAGAATTTCCCCACCGGCCGGACGAACATTTGTCTTTCAGCCGCGATCTTCATTTTCTTGAATCCCGCCCACAGCCTATCCTCAAGCTTGCTCTCATCGAACAAGTCATTTATTTCCGTGGCCTTCTGGAATTTCTTAAACGTTGTGGGAATGAAAATCAGACGCCTCCCCCTGTTGCTTCTGATCGGTTTCTCTAGTTGTTCCAGAGAAGAAAGAACAATCTTGTAATAAAGACGGGCCGTCTTGGGATTGTCAGCTTCGTTTGGAAAGAGTTCACACCGGCGCGCTTCCCTTATCTCTTTTACCTTCCCGTAATAGCGGATAGAATACTTTTCTTTTCCGAAAATGCTGGTCTGATAAAAAGCCATCAATTCAGGAGGCCAGCGCTTGCTTAACCATTTTTTCGCGCTGCTGACAGGGATACGATACCAGAGATTTTTTCTTAGTATCTCAAGATCATCTTCATTGTTCAGGATTGAGACTAAGACTTCACCACGAGGCATGATATAAGATAAAACCCGAGCCTTGAAACTAAAATCCCCCGATGCAACATCGCTTGCCTCTCGCTTCCATCTTCCGGCCTCTTATTACTTATACCCCAGACGTGATAATGTCTTCTTATCGTCCCTCCATCCATCCCTCACCTTGACGAACAGCTCGAGAAACACTTCGTGGCCGATCAGTTCTTCTATTTGTTTTCTTGATTCTTGCCCGATCTGCTTCAGCGCCGCACCTTTTTTGCCTATGATTATTCCTTTCTGGGATTCCTTCTCGACATAGATGATAGCACGGATGTAAGTTTTGCGTTCGTCATCCTTTTCTCTGAACTCCTCAATCTCGACCGTCGTAGAGTACGGCACTTCCTCTTTGAACGTTTTAAAAATCTCTTCGCGCACCAGCTCGCTTACGAAAAATCTTTCGTCGCGGTCGCTCACATAATCTTCGGGATAAAACGCGTGCCCATCCGGCAGGTATTTCACGATGGTATTTTCAAGGTCCTCAAGATTTTCACCGGTGAGAGCAGAAACCGGAATGATCTCTTTGAAAGGGTAAACCTCGTTCGCAGAATGAATGAGAGGAAGTATTTCGTTCTTCTTCACGAGATCGATTTTGTTCAACGCAAGAAAGACCGGCGTACCCTTCGGGAACGACCGGCTGAGGACGCTTAAGTTTTTCAACGATTTGGCCGCGCCGCTCGCGTCGAGAATGAAAACGACGATGTCTGCATCATGGAGCGCCGCGTTCGAGAAAGCCATCATCACTTCCTGAAGCGCGTACCTCGGCTTGATTAGTCCGGGTGTATCGAGGAAGACAATTTGAAAATCTTGCTTGGTGAGGATACCCGCGATCTTGTGGCGTGTTGTCTGAGGCTTGGGAGTTACAATCGAAAGTTTTTGACCGAGGAGCCCGTTCAGCAGAGTCGACTTCCCCACGTTCGGCTCACCGACAAGTGCAACGTAACCGGCTTTGAAGCTCATGTTAAACCGATAGTGAAGAGCGAACCGCGAAGAGCTTTCAACTTTTCACTGGAATTGCTATAATGCCGCTTCGCCGCTCTCTTCGGTTCGGACCCGTATGACGTCTTCAACAGGATAAACAAAAATTTTCCCGTCCCCTACCTGGCCCGTCTTCGCACTTTTAATAATCGTCTCTACAATCTTGTCAACACTATCATCCGGAGAAATGATTTCTATCTTCATCTTCGGCAGGAAATCGATCTGATATTCCGACCCGCGGTACATTTCTGTGTGCCCCTTCTGGCGGCCGTATCCTTTGACTTCCGTTATCGTCATGCCTTTGATTCCGATTTCAACCAGCGCTTCGCGGACGTCGTCGATTTTGAAAGGTCGAATGATAGCTTCAATTTTTTTCATGTTAGCCCTTATTTAAAAGTTAGAACCATTCCCGCTGATTTAGAACCGATAATGTGCGCGGGATGCCGTATCGCGGCATTTTCTCGCTTAAATATTGGAAAGATGAAGTGAAGATGCAACCGCCTCATAAATTTTCGCCGGCAAGACTTTAATATTTTCCGTGCCGCCGCATCCGATCACTTCAGGGCCGCATAATATTCACATACTTTATTGACGACGCATTCTTCGCATTTCGGATTCTTAGGGCGGCAGATTTCCCTTCCGAGAAAAGACATGCCCATTCCCGCTGCCCTCCAATATTCTTGGGGCACTTTCTCCATGATCTGCTTCTCGATTTTTTCCGGATTGGTGCCCTTTGCGATTCCAATCCTCGGTGCGACTCGGAGAACGTGCAAATCGACGATAACTCCTTCGGCTATCCCGCCTGACTCGCTGATGATTACATTCGCAGACTTTCTTCCTATTCCCGGAAGCTTCGTCAACTCGTCAAGGGTAGACGGAATACTCTCGTCATCGCCAACTGCCTTAGCAATTGAAGTAATCCATTTTGCCTTGTTAGGAAAGTTTGTGACCGTATTAATGTACGGATAGAGATCTTCCGGCTCCAATTTCGACAGCTCCCTCATCGACGGATATTTCTCAAAGAGAGCTGGCGCAATAGAGTTTATGTGCCTATCCGAGTCTCTTGCCGACAGAACAACCATGACCATAAGTTGGTATTTGTTCCTGTAATCCAGCGGGTGCTTCCTTTGTCCGTAGTTCTCGAAGATAGGATTCATAGCCTTGGCCCAGTCTCGAACAACCCTCACGCTCGACACTTTCTTCTTGTGGATGATTCGTTTGGGCTTGGGTTTAGATCTAGCTTTAGAAACAGATTTGGTTTTAGGTTTTCTTTTCATGTACAAAACATAGAAAATCGATGGCACAAAAGCAATTTTAAAGGAAGTAGATTCTAAATAGGAAATCTTAGACACGCCGAAAATCCAGAATCCTAAATTTCAAAATTCGCTTCCTTACACCTTTGATAGTTTTGAACCTTCGGCCTTTGAATTTACGATTTGTTTAAAGTCCAGTGATTACGATTTAGAGTTTTCGCTCGCTTCGGATTGTAATCAACATTTCCGATTCGTATTTTTAATAAAAGCACGGAGAAAATAATTGATAGCTAAGTTGGCACTTGAAAACGGAATTGTCTTCACCGGCGAATCGTTCGGAGGTTCCGGCGAAACGGCGGGAGAAATTGTGTTCAACACAAGCATGATCGGCTATCAGGAAATTCTCACTGACCCATCTTACTGCGGTCAGATCGTCACGATGACTTATCCTCATATCGGAAACTACGGCGTAAATCCAGAAGACGTCGAGTCCGCAAAGCCTCAGGTCGCAGGATTTGTCGTCAGAGAATACAGTAAATTCTACAGCAACTTCCGCGCGACGGAAAGCCTCGGAGATTACCTCAAGCGGAACGATATAGTCGGGATCGAAAACATCGACACGCGCAGGCTGACACGGATCATCCGGACCACCGGTGCAATGAACGCGGTAATCTCTACCACCGACCTCGACGACAAATCGCTCGTCGTGAAGGCAAAGAAGTTTCCATCGATGTCCGGCCTCGACCTGGCAAAGGTCGTCACCACAAAAAACCAGTACAAATATTCTTCAAACGGAAAAGATGATACCGAGAAGGGCTTCAGAGTCGTTGCATATGACTACGGCATCAAGACAAACATCCTCCGCAAGCTTCATGAACGGCACTGCGATGTAACCGTTGTCCCTGCAAGTCTCCCGGCAGAAGAAGTCTTGAAGCTCAACCCGGACGGAGTCTTTCTTTCGAACGGACCCGGCGATCCAGCAGCAGTCACTTACGCGATTGAAAACGTGAAGAAGCTTATCGGGCGTAAACCGATTTTCGGAATTTGTCTCGGACATCAGATACTCGCGCTTGCGGCCGGCGCAAAAACTTATAAGCTTAAATTCGGTCACCGCGGCGCGAACCACCCCGTGAAAAATTTGTTGAACGAAACAGTCGAAGTCACCTCGCACAACCATGGTTTCGCAGTCGACCCCGGTAGTCTCCCTTCCGATTACGAGGTGACTCACATAGACTTGAACGACAATGTGCTCGAGGGATTTCGCCACAGGAGTCTGCCGCTTTTCTGCGTGCAGTATCATCCTGAAGCGTCACCGGGCCCCCACGACAGCGATTACCTCTTCGACAATTTCATGTCTATCATGGAGACGAAGACTGCCTTGACGCATACACAAACTAGCGTTGCAGCAAAATGAGAGAGAGGCAAAAAAGAGAGGGGCACGTGTCATTGCGAACGAAGCGAAGCAATCCCCATGTTTATTATGGCGAGACAAAGGGATTGCTTCGTCACTCCGTTCCTCGCAATGACAATTTTCTCATAATGCGCTTCTGGGACGCGTTCAGAGAATTCCTGAAAGGATTTTTCTCCGACCGCAGCAACGGTCCGCGCTGCTGCTGAAAAATTATCCCTTCCTTCAAAAACCCAACTGACATGCGCGTGCAAACTTTGCACGGAAACCGAGCAATCTTTTCGCCCTCTCAAGAACATTTAAACCAAAACAAATCATTTTCGTCTATTTTTTTCGGCACATCAAATGAACATTATGCAGAAAAAGAAAAGGAGAGAAATATGTCTTTTCGGAAAGCGATAGGCTGTCTTTTAATTTCATTCATTGTTTTCGGATGTACAAAGACGACCAACCCCGTTTCCTCATCTTCATCAGGGAATGTTACTATGTCGGTCGCGTTTTCAAATACAGGTACGCCGGTTGGGTTTAAGAAAGCAAGCGCCACAACGGCCGGAGTAGATTCTATACGCATCGACAGTGCGATCGTAGTCTTCGCGAGAATAAGGTTTGAGTCCGACATCGATACGGTCACGGTTGATACCAGCACGAGCATCCCGTTCATCAACGTCGATGAGGACAACTCCAGCGTGACTTTCCGCGGACCCTTCGCGGTACACGTGGGCGATACTGCAGCGATAAGTTTTGCCAGCGATACCCTCCCGGCAGGAACTTATACTGGAATAAAATTCGATATTCACAGGCTCGCACCTGCCGAGAGATTTTGGGACAGCGACGACTTTAATCACAAGCCCGGCAGCACGGACGACTCCTCTACGACAAACTACTCGATAGTAGTCTGGGGAGCGGTTCATAAAGACACCGCGTGGGTTCCGTTCGAATTCAAAGACAATCAGAACCTTGAGTTCAAGGTGAGAGGGACCTTCACGATTACGAATCCGACAACGATGGTGAACGTTGCGCTCAACTTCAACATGGGATCATGGTTCGTCAATCCGTTCAACGGAGCCATTCTGGATCCGACGGACATGTCGCTGCGCACTTACCTTATGATCCAGCAGGCGATAAGAGCTTCGTTCAATAACGGAAGATGCGGCGACTGGGATGATCACTGGCGCTGGGCGTTCTGATATTGACCAGTAACGTGTAACAAGCGTCTCGATCTTCCATGTAGAATCTGAATTTTACTCGAAGGAGAGCTGGAGGTTCGTTGAGAAATCGGCGGACCTCTTTTTTTGTAATCAAAGCCATGATGCAGCGGATGAAACGAGCGTCGTCGATTGCCGGCATCTAATTGCTATTAATTCCTCCGCCGAATAAATTGGAAGAAAAGGCAGGGCATATCTTGAAGACTAGAAAGACGTATCGCGAATTGACCCCGGAACAGTTGACATGGCGTTGTCCGGAAAGCGAACTGAAATTCAAATCCACCGAAGAATTAGAACCGATCGATTCCATCATAGGCCAGGAACGAGCCGTGAAGGCTCTGAAGTTCGGCGTCAATATAAAGAGTCCCGGCTACAATATTTTCGTCAGCGGGCTCGCCGGCACCGGGAAGCTCACCACGATCAAACGGCTCTTGGAAGAAATTACGGTGGAGTGCACGCCATCCCCCGACAGGTGCTACGTCTTCAATTTTAGAGAGCCGGACAATCCGCATCTGCTCGAATTCGACCGCGGTCAGGGGAAAAAATTCAAGGAAGATCTCGAAGCGACGGTCCGCTATCTCATCAGAAAAATCCCGGAGTTATTGACAGGCGAAGCTTACACAGATGCGAGGAGCAAGATTGTTGAGTCGTACGAGAAAAGAGAGAAGGCTCTCCTCACGGAATTTCAAAGGAAGATCGAAAGTGAAGGATTCGCGCTCGTGCCCGTCCAAATCGGACCGATCACCCAGCCGCAGGTTTTCCCTGTCTTTCAAGGCAAACCCGTTCCCATCGAAGAGCTTGAAAAGCTTGCAGGCGAAGGCAAATTGACAACAAAAGATTACATAGATGCCGAACACAAACTACAGGAGTTCAGAAAAGAGCTTGCCGCGGTGGCGCGAAAAGGCTCTACGGTTGCGGGAGAAATGGTAAGAAAAATCCAGGACATGGAGAGACAAACCGTCTCGGTGGTCGTCAGCTCAATATTTGAGGAACTGGAGAACCGATTCAAAATGAACCAGGCGGTCCTCGACTATCTCAAGCTGGTGCAAGAATATACATTGAACAACATACAAATCTTCAAGGGAGGTGAAGAACAGGATTCCGAGGCTCAGCCGCCAAGACCGGCAAGCGATCCCTTCATCGTCTACCGGGTAAACCTGATTCAAGACAACACGGATCGGGAGCGTTGTCCAGTCGTAATTGAAACGAGTCCGACTTACACAAATATTTTCGGAACAATCGAAAGACTGATCGACGCGCGTGGATTTTTTCAAACCGATCATACAAAAATCAAAGGCGGAGCGCTCCTTCGCGCGGACGGCGGCTACATAGTGCTGAACGCGCTCGACGCGCTGACCGAGCCAGGAGTTTGGAAGGCTCTAAAGCGGACGCTGATTTACAGAAAATTGGAGATCCAGCCGCTGGACACTTTTTTCCAATTGAACTCGATCGCTCTGAAACCGGAGCCGATCAACATCAACGTGAAGGTCATACTCATCGGCGATCCGTATGTCTACGACATTCTGTACGACGCCGAGGAGGACTTTAAGAAGATCTTCAAAGTGAAGGCAGACTTTGACAGCGAAGTAAGACTAGACTCCGAGAAAATTACAGAGTATGCAAGGTTCATCTCGCGAATATGCAGGGCGGAAAATCTGATGCACTTCGACAAATCAGGCGTGGCAGCAGTAATCGAGTTCGCTGCACGTCAGGCGGAGCGGCAGGATAAACTCTGGACCCGGTTCAGTGACATCGCCGACCTTCTCCGTGAAGCGAGCTTCTGGGCAAGCAAGAATGAGCACAAACTCGTCAACAGAGAAGATGTCGGCAAGAGTCTCGAATCGCTCATCGAAAGGAACAATCTCACCGAAGATAAAGTCCAGGAAATGATCGAGAGGGACATGATCATGATCGATACGACTGGTGAACGCGTTGGACAGGTGAATGGACTCGCCGTTTACGATATCGGATATTACTCTTTCGGAAAGCCGACGCGCATTACGGCCGCAGTCGGAATGGGCAAAGCGGGAATCACGAGCATCGAGCGCGAGGCAAATTTGTCGGGAAAAGTCCACGATAAAGGCGTCATGACACTTTCAGGTTACCTGCGCGAGAAGTTTGCGAGAGAAAAGGCACTCTCGCTTTCGGCAAGTATTGCATTTGAACAATCGTACAGCGGCGTCGATGGCGACAGTGCGTCGTCAACCGAACTCTATGCGCTGCTGTCGAGTCTTAGTAACCTCCCGATAAAGCAGGGCATCGCAGTCACAGGAAGCGTGAACCAGAAAGGCGATGTTCAGCCGATCGGTGGAGTGAACCAGAAGATCGAGGGCTTCTACCAGGTCTGCAAGTCGAAAGGTTTGACTGGCGATCAGGGAGTCATCATACCTCAGCGAAACGTGAAAGACCTCGTGCTCCGCGATGAAGTAATCCGGGCAGTGAACGAAAAGAGGTTCCACATTTATCCGGTCGAGCGAATTGAGGATGGGATAGAAATCCTGACCGGTGTAGCTGCAGGAAAGCAAGACAGGAAAGGCCAGTACGAAAAAAATTCCGTGTTCCACCTTGTGGCGAAGAGATTGAAGGAGATGTCGGGGGAAGAAAAAGAAACGAGTAGGAAGAAAAGCAGGAAGAGAAAAACTAAGTAGGATTTCCCCTACGGGTTGTGCGAGGATTGAATCCTAGCACTAGTCAAAGTTTCTTATCTAAAACCGCCTTGATTATCACACTCGGCTTTTCGCCGTGCATTGGCATTTCCAAATTTAATTAAAGCCAAAAATTAATTTGACATCAACAACGCGGTCTACTTGTCCAGCACACCCCGCATTTTCTTCAGAAGGTCGATCACATTAAAGGGCTTTTGTATGAAATTGATATCATCCGCAAGAACGCCGTGATGATTGAGCTCGTTCGCCGTGTAGCCTGACATATACAGGACTTTGGTGTCGGGTTTCAGGGCGAGAATTCTCTTGCTCAGCTGCTTGCCGCTCATGGTGGGCATGATTACATCGGTCAGCAGCAAGTCGATCTTTTTCGGAAATGCTTCACAAATCAAAAGCGCCTGGTGAGGATCTATCGCCGATAGTACGCTGTACCCAAACTCTTCCAAACTGAATTTTACCAGATCAAGAAGTTCAGCCTGATCTTCGACAACGAGGACTGTCTCAGTTCCCTTCAATGGCTCTTCAGAAATGTCCTCTTCCAGCTCCTCCGGTTCGCCGCAATAGCGGGGCAAAAAGATCTGAAACCTTGTCCCCACTCCCGGTTTACTTGCCACATCGATGGCTCCATTGTTTTGTTTCACTATCCCATACACCGTCGAAAGTCCAAGCCCGGTTCCCCGCCCTTTCGGTTTCGTTGTGAAGAACGGCTCAAATAATCTTTTCAAAACATCTTCCCGCATTCCTCGTCCGGTGTCGGTGATCGACAGGACTGCGTAGTCGCCCGGACTCAAATCGACAGGTCTCTCGGCGCTTTTCTCGTGCACATGCATATTGAAAGTCTTGATGCTTATCGTCCCGACTCCATCGATTGCATCCCTGCTGTTTGTCACCAGGTTCATTATGACTTGATCCAGCTGCGAAGGATCTATGTAAACGTTCCACAGGCGATCTCCGGGAATAGAGACGAGTTTAATATTTTCGCCGATTATCGTCTCCATCATTTTCCGAATTGACTCTATGGAAGAATTCATGTTGATGGCTCGCGGTGATACGACATCTTTCCTTGCAAAAACGAGAAGTTGTCTCGTCAGCGCAGCCCCCCTGTTTGCGGCAGACATGATGACCTCAAGCCGTTGCCTGTCGGGATCATCTTTTTCCAATTTTGATCTCAGGATATCCGTGTAGCCCATGATAACGTTCAAGATATTGTTATAATCATGAGCGACTCCACCTGCGAGGAGTCCCAGTCCTTCCAGCTTCTGCGATTGGATAAGCTGTTCCTGAAGCTGGTTGCGTTCGGTCAAATCGCGGATAACGCTTACCAGAACACGTTCGCCTCCCATCGTCAGCCCACCCGATCTTACCTCGACCGGAAAAGTAGACCCGTCTCTGCGCCGGTGTACCGTTTCAAGAACAATTCCACTTGAGTAAGCCTTGCCTATTTGCGCCTGCACCTCTTCGGAGGTTTCATTGACACTGAAGTCATAGATAGTCTTGGTGAGCAGCTCATCACGGGAATAACCATAAGCAGTCTCGGCGGCTCTGTTTGCTTCAATAATTTTGCCGTCGGAGTGCCTGAAGTAAAGAATTACATCTGCAAAATTCTCGAACAATAATCTTTGCCGCTTCAGTGCTTCCTCGGCTCGCTTTCTCTCCGTGATGTCGCGGCAGATTCCTTCGTGGTACACCATCTTTCCCTGATCATCTCGAACATAACGCGCATGGTCTTCGAGCCAGACTTCAGTCCCGTCTTTTCTCTTGAGCCGATAGATTTCGGTTCCCGACTTGGATTCGGGGTCCTTCACGAGATCGTCCCGCTCCGATTTGTCAAAATAGAGAGCATTCGGTATGTCCATCTCAAGTAATTCTTCCCGCGTATAGCCAAGGAGTCTTGCAAAAGCCGGATTGATGTCGATAAACTTGCCCTCCGGCGTGCTGCGATAGTATCCATCAGGCATGGATTCAATCAACCTGTGGTATTTCGATTCACTCTCGAGGACCGCCCTCGCGGCATTTTTTCTATCGGTGATATCCTCATAGGTTCCCAGCACTCCTATGACTTTTCCGTCCGCGTCATGCAGCGGAACTTTGCTGGTTATCAACCAGGCCAGCGCACCGTCCGATCTAACTTGAGGCTCCTCATACATGAGTTTCGGCAAATCTTTTTCAATTATCTCGCGGTCATCAGCCCGGTAAAGATCCGCCGTTTGGACCGATGCTATGTCGTGATCATCCAAACCAATAACGTCTTCAGGCTTTTCATAACCGCAGTCTTCCGCAAATGATTCGTTGCAGCCTAGATATTTCAGGTTCTGATCTTTCCAAAATACGCGCTGTGGAATCGTATCGAGTACTAAGCGGAGCATTTGTCTGGAGGTAAACAATGCAGCTTCCGCTGATTTACGCTCATTTATTTCATCAGTTGCTTTATGCAGAGCATTTCTTATGCTTCGCGTCACCACACTTGGAAGAATTACGGACAGGGAAAGGACAAAAGTATGCGCGATCCAGAACCTGATATCATTAAAATGTGATATAGGAGCAGGCAGGAGGCCATGAGCGCTCAGGTACACGAAGCCCAGGTCGGAGAGGCTGCATACGATGGCTGCGAAGATCGCGACATTCTTTCCAAAGAACAGGCCTGCGCTGAAGACGAGACCCAAATACATGACAGCAGCCGGACCTCTTATGCCACCCGAAGTCAGCGCAAATCCGGTTATCACCATCCAGAAATATATAAGGGCGCAAATGACGACAGCCCGGACATGGCCCCTTCCGTTCAACCACAAAGCAACAAATGTGAACGTAACCGTCAAGGCCTCCAAACCAATCCATCTGAAGATGTGCTCGCTGAATACGATTGACATGATGGCCGCATAGAGAGTAACGGCTATCGCCAACAACAAAAGGACGGCGCGGACGGAGCTTGTGCGCTCGGCAAGTTCCTGATCGGAGTAGCTTTCCAGCTTCAATCTAAAAAGCGTTCTTCTTCTCCTTTCCTCTCTATCAGATATCGGACGGCAACGACTGAATTACTTACGTGTGAGATTCTACATATAGATTCAGAGGTCGTTGTCTTGGATAACCTCTCGTTCCGTGTATTGACCAACTGTTTAAAAGTGAAGGAACCTGCTGCAGAAAAGAAATGGTTAGAAAGATCGATCCTCCACCCGGTCGTCTGGCCATACTTAACCTACGTTTAGATACTATTAAAGAGGGTTCAAAGAAGATGCCACGACAAAGCCCATGAAACACGCTGGAAAATCGTATGATGCCGTTACATTTTCAGGACCATTACCTAAGAGTAATCTCCATGGTGGTAAATGTAACTCCCCCTGTTCCACGTTCACTTTATCAGGCACAACTATTGCGTTCTTGGCCAGCGTGTCGACATTCCGAGAGACAACTAAGTCTGGCGTCCAGACTTTGCGTCCGAGATTATTTCGCGTGTTCTCCTTTCGTGGCACCGATGGGCGTCCGACAGGCTTTCATTTCTATTTTGCCGTCAAGATTGAAACCATTTTGTGATTTGGCGTGCCATGGCTGTCGACCACCGGGAAATCTCCCTTGTAGCACCAGTGACAATATGCAATGCCGTTCTCGTTAAATATCTCGCACACGTCTTTGTAGTATTGAAGCATTATATCCTCCGGAATTCTCGGATAGACTCCGTATTCGCCGCAGTACAATTGCAGATGGTATTGCTTAGCGATCTTTATTGCAGGCAGCATCTTTTCTGCCAGCACTTCCTTCGTAAAATATCCGTTCGCAGTAGTTCTCATGAAATCCGCAGCCGACGGAGACATCTCCTTGTAGTATGACGTGTCAACTACCTGTCCTGGATAATTTACCGGCCCGTTATACTCGGCAATTGGAGTCCATGATGCAGTATGATGCGTCAAGGCAAGCGGACTGTAAAAATGAAAACTTAAGATCAAATTTGAATCGTTCTCCGGAAATCTCAATTCGGGAAACGTGTCCGGAATCTGCCATCTGTTTGAGCCGACGACGATCTTCCTTTCAGGTTCCTTAGCTCTTATCGCAGCTATGACTTTGTTAAGCACAGTATTCCAGTCCCCGGGATTATCGGCAACAGGCTCATTCAGAATTTCGTAAGCAAGCTTGTCGTTCGGATATTGGTGCAGCTCATCCGAAAGGCGGCGCCACATGTTCACCAATTTTTCCTGTTCTGCCGGATCGGTCCACAATTTGTTCGACCCGGCGTTGAAGTGGTGTGCCCGTATGATATGGAGATCCACAATGACGCGCAGGTTTGCAGCGAATGCCCACTGTATCGCATCGTGCAAAAGCTCAAATCCTTCGGCTTCTTTATTCCCGAGCGAATCCCAGAGCTGCACTTCGTCAACGGGTATCCTCACATGATCGAATCCCATCGAGGCGATCGTGTCAAAATCGGCTCGCGTAATATAACGCCTTCTATCCTCACCGCGTTTCTCGCTCTGCGACAGCCAGTGACTTACATTGACACCGGTCCTTATCTCAAACGGACCTGTCATTGCAGAAGATCTCGAATCCTGAGCGCGCGACATGGCCAGCGATCCGAGAATTAACATGAACAAACCTGCTTTAAACATGATGAGACCTCCATGGGTTTTAGCCCGTTGATTAATCCGGTTTCATTTCACCCGGGAATAGCCATCCTGCCGGAATCTACCTTTCGCCGACGTGAACTATCTGATGCCCGTCAACCATTCTGGTGGCTGCATATTTCAACCCCGCGCCGGCGAACAAGCTCTGAAACTCTTTTGTGCTGTAGAGTTTAACGTGGGCAGGCTCAAGCATTCCTATTATCTTGCCAGCGACCTTCACGATCCATTTGTCGGCAGTTGGATCGAGCACATAAACTTTCCCGGTGTTTTTCAATAGCCTGTGCATCTCCCTCAACGCGTTGTCCGGATTTAAATAGTGGTGGAAAGAATTCGTGCATATTATAATGTCAAAAAAATTATCTTCGAGCGGAATAGATTCTACATTTGCCTTTATGAAGTGGAAATTCGCTCGTCCTGTAAAGCTCTCCTTTGCTTTTTCGATCATCACGGAAGATATGTCAATGCCAAAGAATAGGCCGTTATCGCCGACAAGCTTGCCAACCTGACCGACTGCCCACCCTGTTCCACATCCAATGTCGAGGAAATTAACTCCCTCTCTGACATCCAACAGCGAGATGAGACCGGCTTGCATCCGGCGCAGATACCGATATCTCCAGCCATCGCCGTCTAGTCTATGAGACCACCCGTCCCACTTCGCCTCGTTCAGTCGAACGTGCTCGGCTTCGCTCTTCATTTCTGCTCCCTCACCGAAAAGGGATCGAGCCGGTCTCTTTCCTGATTCCCGTATTTCAGCTTCTCATATGCCTCTCCGGCTGCCGATTGTTCCGCAGCTTTTTTAGTTTTGCCCGTCCCCACTCCGCACGACTCATCGCCGACCAACACTTCCACCGTAAACGTCCTGTCGTGATCAGGGCCTTCTTCTTTGAGAACGTTGTACCGCGGTGCGCCGAGACCGCGTGACTGTGCCAATTCGAGGAGAGCGCTCTTGAAATTTCTATCAAGTGCGTTAAACATTTGCCGGCTGAGCTGTTTCTTCTTTGGCAAAACCATTTTGTCGACAAATCTCTTTGCTGCCTTCATCCCGCCGTCCAGATAAGTCGCCGCAATCACTGCTTCCAAGGCATCGGAAACAATCGTCTCATATCCTTTGTCTATCGCCTGCTGGGCGCTCGTGCTTAAAGAAAGAAAAGACGAGAGATTGATCTCGGAGGCATATTCAGCGAGTGCGTGCTGGTTCACAAGAAGGCTGCGAAGTCGGGTCATCTGCCCCTCATCGATTTCCGGAAACTCGTTGAAAAGAAATTCAGCTACTAGAAAATTAAGGATCGCATCGCCGAGAAATTCCATGCGCTCGTTGGAGTTCTTTTCCTCGTACGACGGGATTGACAATACCGAACGGTGGGTCAACGCCTCCGAAAAATAATTTTCGTTCCTGATTTTAACCCCGAGAGTCTTTTCAAGCTCGCGTTTTTTCCTGAGATGACGCCGCTTCGCCTCGAACGTGTCAGTCCGGACACCTCGAAACTTCCCAAGGATTTTTTTTGGAGAAAAAAACATAGCTTAATTCACAGCCCATTGCTGACGGCCACGGACTATGATTTATGAATTATGAGCTGTTATTGTTCTCTAAATTTCGTGAACAGCAAACAATTATTATGTCCGCCGAAACCGAAGACGTTGCTCATGGCCGCTTTGATAGTTCTCTTGATCGGTTTGTTGGGAACATAGTCAAGGTTGCAATCGGGATCAGGGAACTCGTAATTTATCGTTGGCGGGGCTGTATCGTTAGCGATCGCCAGAATGGTTGCAATAGCTTCTACGGCTCCCGCTGCACCTAACAAATGCCCGGTCATCGATTTCGTCGAGCTAACCAGAAGTTGCTTGGCATGCTCGCCGAAAACTGTTTTTATTGCCTGTGTTTCCCCCTTATCGCCGGGGGGCGTCGAAGTTCCATGGGCATTAATGTAATCAATATCTTGGGGATCAAGCCCGGCGTCTTTCAAACATAATCTCATCGCCCTCACTGCACCCTCACCGCCGGGCGCAGGCTGAGTAAGATGATACGCATCGGCTGTGAGTCCGAAGCCGGCAAGCTCAGCAAGTATTTTCACGCCGCGCTTAACTGCACTTTCATAACTTTCGATGACGAGGATACCCCCTCCTTCGCCCATTACAAACCCGTCGCGTTTAGCGTCGAAGGGTCTGCTCGCGTGAACACAATCTTCATTGTTTGTCGAGAGCGCCTTCATAGAATTGAAGCCGCCGATTCCCATCGGGCAGATCGCAGCTTCGGCCCCGCCGGTTATCATCAGGTCCGCATCGCCGCGCTGGATCAACATCGCAGCATCTGCGATCGCATGGCCTGAAGTGGCACACGCGGACGTCGTCGCGTAATTCGGGCCCTTCAATTTATACCGTATGGAAATGTTTCCGGCAGCAATGTCGGAAATCATCATCGGGATGAAGAATGGACTAATGTGCTGTGGCCCGCGATCGTTGAAAAGAGTCTCCTGCTGCCTCTGGTAGGTCCACATACCGCCGATTCCGCTTCCTACAACCACGCCCACGCGGTCTCTATCGATCTTCTCGAAGTCGATTTGCGCTTGCTCGAGAGCCTGAGCGGCGGCGGCCATGGCGAATTGCGTAAACAAATCCATTCGCTGTGCTGTTTTCCTGTCGAAGTATTTAAGCGGATCAAATCCCTTCACTTCACAGGCGAATTTCGTGTCGTATTTCGAAGTATCAAAGTAAGTGATGGATCCAGCACCACTTTTTCCATCCATCATACTTCTCCAAAATTCGTCTACGGTAAGCCCAATCGGAGTTATTGCTCCGAGTCCCGTAACAACGACACGTTTTCCGCTTTTCATAAATTTCCCCGTTATTAGCTTACTCTCTGTTTCAGATAGCTGACGGCATCACCGACGGTCCGAATTTTTTCAGCATCCTGGTCGGGGATTTGGAGATTGAACGCCTTCTCAAATTCCATGACAAGCTCCACGGTATCGAGTGAATCCGCACCGAGATCATTTGTGAAAGATGCTTCAGGCTTGACTTGAGACTCCTCAGCACCGAGTTTATTGACAATGATCTCTTTTACTTTTGCTTCGACATCTACTGCCATTTTTGTTTTACCTCCATTTGTATTTGTTTAATATTAAATTGACAACCCGCCGTCGACAGAAATCACCTGACCCGTAATATAATCCGAGTCGGGTGAGGCGAGAAAACGAACTACACCTGCAACCTCATCCGGCTTTGCAACTCGTTTCAGCGGAATTGAATCCAGGAAAGCCTTTTTTTGATCTTCTGTAAAAACAGATGTCATATCTGTGTCAATATAACCAGGAGCCACTGCATTGACAAGGATATTTCTACTTGAGAGTTCCTTGGCAATTGACTTTGTAAAACCGATTATTCCTGCCTTAGAAGCGGAATAGTTCGATTGCCCGGCATTGCCGATGATTCCGACGACGGAACTTATGTTTATTATTTTCCCATAACGTTGCCCCATCATGGTACGCGCGGCCGCCTTCGTATAATTAAAAACGCTCCTCAGGTTTGTCCTGATGACGGAATCCCAATCTTCTTCAGACATCCGAAGAAGCAGATTGTCCTTGGTAATACCGGCATTGTTGACGAGTATATCGAGCCTCTTGAATTCCGTGACAACCTTTTCAACGGCTTTTATCGCACTTTCCATGGATGTCGCGTCCGCCTCAATGGCAAGCGCTCTTCGTCCCATGGCTTTCAATTCCGAGACGAGCGAGTCTACAAGCTTCGCGGAGCTCCTGTAGGTAAATGCTACATCCGCTCCGTTTCTGGCCAGTTCGACGGTTATAGACCTGCCGATTCCGCGAGCACCGCCTGTCACAAGAGCAACTTTATTTTCCAACATTGACTGCATCCTTTCCCGCATACGTTATGCCCGACTGAACACCTTCAGCGGTTTTCTGATTTTTAGAATCAAAAACACTATTTCGATAGTGATTCAAAACCTCGTCGTACTTTGAAATTCCGAGCGCATATTGAAGCTCGGTGGAACATGATTCAATCATCTTCATTGCACACTGATCTGACGCGGTACAGCAATCTGACTCGCCTTTGCAGAAATCGTCATACTTGAAAACTCCGTCAATCTTCACAATCGGAAAGAGAATACAATAGTACGGCTTCAGTGAAAATCTCGGCATCTTTTCCTCAGTCTCGACAACTTGCAGGACGCACCTGCCTTTCCTGTCGAGAAACGTGCACTTGCCATTATAAACCTCGGTGCTCACGCATTTGCCCGACGGAAAATCGGAATCCTCATCTTCAGTGTTGTCGAACCACTTGCTCCGGTCTTTCGTCTGAGTGTCGTCGAAATATTTCTCGATGACGTCGGCGTGATCGAGAATTCTGTCGCGTTCCGCAGGATCGAGATAGACACCATGGCGGCAGCATTTCGAAGTGCATGCATTAGGGCCCCTTCGATCCCTGAACCCTTCCGTGAAGATTTCAATGTCAAACTTAGTTTCGGCTACTTCAACACACTCGCTCATCGATTTTCAGTCACGCTCCTCACAACTAGGTCCGCTTCACTCATTTTGTCTATTCCGAAAATTTCTTTCGCCGGGACGGTCCTTTTTACAAGTCCCTGAAGAACTTTACCGGGACCGATCTCCACAAATTTGGCAATCCCATCGTTGAACATTTTGACAACCGATTCCTGCCATCGAACCGGACTCGTCAACTGCCGGACGAGAGCGTCCTTGATCTCATCGGCGTCCTTGAGGGGCTTTCCGCTGACGTTTGCATAAACCGGGACATTTGCATCGTGGAACGGCGTAGCATCTATCGCCTTTTTCAATTCCTCTTTAGCGGCTTCCATGAGAGATGAATGAAATGCGCCGCTTACGACGAGCTCCTTGACGATTTTCGCACCCCGGACTTTTGCAAGCTCCATGGCACCGTGAACAGCTTCCACATCGCCGGAAATCACAATCTGTCCCGAAGAGTTATAATTCGCCGGCTGGACGATTCCATCTTTTGACGCCTCCCTGCAGATCTCCTCGACTAAATTGTCTTCAAGTCCGACAACCGCAGCCATGGTGCCACGGCGCACTTCTCCGGCGTGCTGCATCAACCTGCCGCGCAACCCGACCAGCATGAGTGCATGCTCGAATTCAAGAGCTCCGGCCGCAAACAATGCGGAATATTCGCCGAGCGAATGTCCGGCAGCGGCACCGAAATTTTTTTCATCCAATAAACTGAACGCGATTGCGCTATGAAGAAATATTGCGGGCTGGGTGACTTCCGTCTGTCTCAATTTATCTTCAGGGCCGCGGAAACAAATTGCGGCAATGTCGAATCCGAGGATCTCGCTTGCACGACCGAACATTTCCTTTGCTTTCGGACTATTATCGTGCCAGTCTTTTCCCATGCCGACGTATTGAGAACCTTGCCCCGGAAAAATGAAAGCGATTTTGCAGGAAGAATTTATCTCAGACATCGTGGATTTACTCTCGCCCAGGACAATTTTCCATCGACCATTTAACCAAAACCGCTCCCCACGTGTAGCCGGCGCCAAACGCAGACAGCACGAGCACTTGTCCTTTTTTCAACCGTCCGCTCCTGTAATACTCAGAAAGACACAGTGGTATCGTTGCTGCCGTGGTGTTTCCATACCGGTCGATGTTCAACATAACTTTCGAGTTATCGAGCTCCATCCTGTTGGCGGTGGCGTCGATAATCCTCTTGTTCGCCTGATGCGGGACAAGCCAGTCGATATCTTTGCCGGTGAGGCTATTCTTTTTCATGATTTCGTAAGACACATCGGCCATCCCCACGACTGCAACTTTGAAAACTGCCTTCCCATCCTGGTACAAGTAGTGCATTCTCTTATCGACAGTTTCGTGAGTTGCGGGATTCAAGCTTCCGCCGCCGAGCATATTCAGGGATGGTTCACCTGCCCCGTCGCAGTACAAGAGGTGGTCCAAAATTCCGTACTCCCCCTCTTCATCGGGTTCGAGCAGAACCGCGGCACCGGCATCGCCGAATAAAATGCAGTTTGCGCGGTCGGTATAATCTGTTATCGAAGACATCTTGTCCGCACCGACCACGATGACTTTCTTATAAGCTCCGGTTCGAATGAATTGCGCACCGGTGACAAGCGCAAAGACAAATCCCGAGCAAGCCGCCGACAGATCGAATCCCCACGCCTTCTTTGCCCCGATTTTTTCCTGGACCAGGCAAGCGGTCGACGGGAAAAACATATCGGGCGTGACGGTCGCAACTATGATCATATCTATTTCTTCCGCAGAAATTTTTCTCCTCTTCAGCAAATCCCTGATCGCCCCGGCCGCCAGGTCGCTCGTTGCACCTTTTTTCAAAATCCTTCTTTCGCAAATTCCTGTTCTCGTTCTAATCCATTCATCCGTCGTGTCGACCATCTTTTCAAAATCGGCATTGGTCAAACGATCATCAGGTACGTAATGACCAACGCCTGTTATTATCGCATGTTTTGACATTTAACGAACTTTCACTTCTGTTTTTTAATTGAGTCTTCTATCAGCCTGCTGATCTTATGATCCACCATCTCTTCGGCGCGGAGCACCATGTTCTTGACCGCAAGCGCAGTTGAACCACCGTGTCCGATGATCGAGATTCCGTTCACACCCAGGAGCGGTGCACCACCTAAGGTTTCATAGCTGAAACCCTTCAGGACTTTCCTCAGCGTTTTCGCTATCGATCCAGCCTGCAGTTTCCGGAAAATATTTCCGGAAGCGTAAAGTCTGAATCTCGTCCTTAATGTCGGCAAAATACTCTCGGCAAACTTCAAAACTATATTTCCTACAAAGCCATCTGCGAGAACTACGTCGGCCTTTCCCGCCAGAATATCTCTTCCTTCTACGTTGCCGATGAAGTTCAACTCGCTTTTTTCCAGAAGCGGGTAAGACGAAAGGGCAAGCTCATTTCCTTTAGAGCTTTCTTCGCCTATGTTTAGAAGGGCAACGGTAGGATTTTCCTTTTTCAAGATCTCACGGGCGTAAATTGCGCCCATGAAACCAAACTCCACAATATGCTGCGGACGGCAGTCAGAATTAGCGCCCGAATCGATGAGAAAGCATGTGCCATCATTTACAGTTGGAAGAGGCGTTCCGACCGCCGGGCGACTTACTCCCTCGACGCGTCCTAAAATCAAGGTAGATGCTGCCATGAACGCCCCCGTGTTTCCTGCGCTTATGAAAGCATCTACTTTCCTTTCCTTATGAAGATTCAATCCGACCACTATCGATGAATTCCGCTTCTGCTTTATCGCGATGTTCGGCACTTCCGACATTTCTATTACTTCAGGCGCATCCACGATAGAGTAGTTCAAACCTTCGGGAGAATGGCATGAGACTTCTTTTTGAACCTCCTCCCTGCGTCCGACAAGGACGAGCTCGAAACGATTACCGGATTCTCTGAGGGCCTGCAGTCCGCCTTCAACAATTCTGAGCGGCGCTTCATCGCCGCCCATCGCGTCAAGTGCAATTCGCATTAAGGAATCTTGATTTTTAATTTCAAACTTTGAATTGGGATTCTAATTCGGAAGTCCCCTTAAAGGATCATCCCGAGAAAATTCATAACTCAAAATTTTTGCTGGCTAAGCGCTCTTCGGAATGAATGCGACCCTTCCGCTGTAGTAGCCGCAATTTGGGCAGGCCCGATGCGGAAGTTTTGGTTCATGGCAATGCGGACATTCGGAAATCGTCGGAGCGGTCGCTTTATAATGCGTCCTTCTCTTTGCCCCTCTCGATTTAGAATGTCGTCGTTTCGGATTTGGCATTTTTATTCTTCCTCATAAAATTTCTTGCAAACTCAAAGGTCAAAACCGCAACCTGGAAATCAAAGCTATGTCCCTTTGATATTCAATCGGTGTCTACCGGCTTTTTTGATCCTTCAATTTTAATTTTCTAATTTTGTTCTCACATTTCGGGCTAGTCTATTCAGCGGCGCAGCTGCACGTCTTGTGATTCAAATTTATGCCGCAGGTCACGCACAATCCCGCACAGTCTTCCTTACACAAAAGTTTCAGCGGAACCGCGACGAGTATATACTCCTTGACGTCGCCATCTATTTTAATCTGATTCATGCTGTGATGAATTACGGCGATCTCATCCTCATCGACTTCTCCGGCATCGTCGCGATCATAAACATAAGTCATCCTGTAATCGATGCTCAAGTCCCTTTCGAAATCATCGAGACAGCGGTCGCATACAAACCGACCGGAAGTTTTAATGTGTCCGGTCAAAAAAAACTGTGTCCGCCGCCTTTCAACTTCAACCTTAACAAAGACCTGCTTCGAAAAACGTTCGTCCAGTCCGATCGAAGAAGGAGCGCTCTCAAGCTGATACTCATGAACTCCTTCCGAGAGATTCGAAATATTTATTTCCAACTGAATTAACCGTACAGCTATTCAAAAATAAACCGAGCACCGCTTCGCAGACGCTCGAACCGTTTGTTCGGTGCCGAAGAAGTCCCTTCGGGAGGAGCCGAATCCCTTCAGAATCACATTTTATCGGGATGATTTCTTAATCGGCTGAAAAAGCATGTTAATATAACAGAGGGAAGGAAGTTTTACAAGAACGAGTGAGCCAACTGCGCTGGATCGGGCATTAAGCATCAATATCGCGGGAAAAACAAATTTACGAGGCATGATGTGGCCTGAAAACCTGTCAACTCTCGTAATCGACGACCCTTCTTTCTTCCCGAGCTTCCGCGACGAACGGCATGATCGCCCTATGCTCAGGATGATTCTGGTAATTGTTCAAATCGTCCTTTGATTTGAATTCCGAATACAATGCCACATCGAAACTGTCATTCGTTCCGGAAAAATCTGCCCCGACCTCCAACTTCAACATGCCTGGAATCTTGCCATTCAGTGATTCTAACTTCTCCTTTATCAATCTCGCATTTACCATTTTTGAATTCCCGTGAGCTTGCTCCTTCAATTTCCACATCACGATATGCTTGACCATTTCTCTCCTCCTATTTTCTACGTTTTTTTCTCAAGTCAGATTTGCCGCTTCCGGTTTTCGCGCCCTCCCGATCGACCACTTCAAAAGCGGCGGCGTGACGAAAGTTGTCACCATGACTGTAACAACAATTGCAGAAAATATTTCATCATTGATAATTCCAAGCGATTTCCCGATCCCCGCGAAAATCAATTCGACCTCTCCCCGCGGAATCATTCCGATACCGACGACCAGGCGGTCAATTCCTTTCCTGCCTACGATGAATCCACACGCCTGTTTGCCTAGAACTGCCGCAACAATCAGTCCCATGGAAATTCCAATGACAGATGGGTTCAGAAAACTCTCCAGGTGGACTTGAACTCCCATCTGGACAAAAAAAATCGGCACGAGCAAAGTGGATACGGCACCGAGGAGGTTTTTGATTCCAATATCGCTGCCGAAATTTCTAAAGTGGACTTCCTCGAGTACCAATCCTGCGGCGAAGGCCCCGACGATAGGCGCAAGACCCGCCATTCCTGCGAGCGACGCAAGACCGAAACAGATTACCAATGCCGTGATCAGCATTAGACCGCGAGTTCTGAATTTGGCCGCCGCTTCGACCAGATGCGGAATCACAAGCGACCCGATTACCAGCGCCCCCGCTAAGAATCCGACTGCGATCAGTGTCAGCTTTGCAATTACAAAAGAAGAAATGCCCGCACCATTTTCATTAGACGTGACTATCGCAGAAACGGCGGCAAGCATTATCAGGCTGAGAACGTCATCCACGACAGCGGCTCCGAGAACGACTCGCGCTTCGTTTAATTGAGACCTGCCCAGGTCGCGAAAGACTCTTGCCGTTATGCCGACACTCGTCGCGCAAAGCGTTGCTCCAATAAAGACATGGATAATACGCACGTCAAAATTCGGAGATGCTGCCAGGATTTTGCTCGGCACTTCTCTGACAAAAATGGTCGAGACAAGGTAACCTAAAACAAATGTGGCAGCGACGCCAACGGTTGCGACGAAGAAGGACAAAAATCCGATGCGCCTCATATCGCGGACGCTTGATTCCAATCCAACCTCGAAAAGTAGAATTATGATTCCGAGTTTTGCCAGCATGTCTATGTTGACGGCGGCATGATCTGACAGAATCGCGGATCTCATCGGCTCAAAAAAATTCCAATTATGGCTTACGAGGACAAGATTTCCAAGAATGACGCCGGCAATCAATTCACCGAGGACTGCCGGCTGCTTCATTCTTTCAAAAATTTCTGCCCCCAACTTAGCTGTAGCTAAGATGGCTATCAGATAGATGAGTACTTTCACGAAAGGATCTACTGTATTCAGGTCGACCATCTTGTCCCAAGATAAGGGGATTATTACGGAAGCGCAAGTCGAACGGAGTATGAGTCCGCTCAGACGGAGAAAATCGATTATGAGTGCGCAACGGGTTCGGGAAACCGGTGAGACGCCGGACTTACTATTCGTGCTGGAGCAATTGAGACTCTACATCCTCGGATGTAAGATCCTCTTCTTCATCGACGAAATCCAGCTCTTCGACCGCCTTAATGACGAGGTACGCGATTCCCGCAGCAAAAGCCGCAGCGCTGATTATTACAAGGAGCTTTTTCATTCTCAACAGGAGTTACTTGATCGAAACTCGATTACGAAATATTTTAACCACGATTCATACGACTTGCAAGTACACCATGATTCCCGCGGTAAGGATCGCAGAATGGACCGTCATATATCGACCGATATTCAGTCATGAAAATCCTTCCCGACGATTCTCATCGTATCCATTGCGATCACGAGCTCTTCATTCGTCGGCAGCGCCATGACTTTGGCTTTAGACGCATCACTGTTTATGACTTTTTCTTTCTCTTGAGAATTATTTTTCGCCTCGTCGATCTCGATTCCCAAAAATTCCAGTCCGCTGCAGCTTGCGGCACGAACATCCGGGCTGTTTTCGCCGATCCCGCCCGTGAAAACAATTGCATCCAGGCCGCCCATGGCAGCAACATACGAACCTATGTACTTTTTAATCCGGTAAGTAAAAACCTGAAACGCGAGCTCTGCCTGCTTGTTTCCGTTTTTCTTCTCCGAAATGATTTCACGCATGTCGCTCGTCAACCCGGAAATTCCCAGCAGACCGCTGTGTTTGTTAAGAAGAGTGTTCGCCTCTGCAAGCGATAACCCCTCGCGTCCGACTATATGCAATATTATTGAGGGATCAAGATCGCCGCTGCGCGTTCCCATCAGAAGTCCTTCAAGCGGAGTAAACCCCATCGAAGTATCAACCGAGATGCCTCTGTCAACTGCGGCGATGCTGCATCCGTTTCCAAGATGTGCCGTTATGATTTTTAATTTTTCAATGGGTTTCCCGAGTAACTCCGCCGCGCGATGCGAGACATAATAATGTGAGGTACCATGGAAACCGTATCTGCGAATTTTATACCGTCTGTAAAGAAGGTACGGGATGCCGTATAAAAAAGCATACGAGGGCATTCCCTGATGAAACGCTGTATCGAAGACTGCAACTTGCGGAGTTCCCGGCAAATGTTTCAACACAGCCTGAATGCCGCGAAGGTTATGAGGATTATGGAGCGGGGCAAGCTCTATGTTCTCGCGTATATCATCCATTACTTTTTGGTCAATGAGCACACTCTCCGAAAAACTCTCTCCGCCGTGCACCACTCTGTGCCCGACCGCATCGATCTCGGACTTATCCTTGATAACGCCATGGTTCTGGCTGAGAAGAACTGCCAGAACGTATTCTATTGCCGTTTGGTGGTCGAGCACCTCGGCGCTGATTTTTACTTTGTCGCCGTCGAAGCGCTCGTGAGTCACGACGGAATCGCTCATGCCTACTCTGTCGATGATCCCCTTCGCCAGGACCGAACGGTCTCTGGCATTTATGAATTGATACTTTACCGATGAACTTCCGGAATTTAGTACGAGAATTTTCATTTCAATTTTCTTTTCTGATGCGCGCTCTCACCTGCCAGGCATTTATTCCGATGGTGGCGGTTACGCTTACTACTTTTGATTGTCTATTTTTTTCCCTGACTCGTCGTATTTGAAAAAGCCTTCGCCGGTTTTTTTCCCGAGATGGCCTTCCCGGACCTTGCGTCGAAGTATAGGACTTGCGCGGTACTGCGGACCTCCGAGCTCATGGAACAAAGTATCGAGCCATGTTAAAACTTCGTCCAATCCCATTGAATCGGCCATCTCGAGCGGACCGACATTCAGCCCGTATCCCAGCTTTATCGCGGTGTCAATTCCTTCAGCGGTGGCGATACCTTCAAGCAAAACCTGCATCGCTTCGTTTAACAGCGGCAAGATGACCCTTGTTGTAACAAAGCCCGGATATTCAAAAACCTCGACGACCGTTTTGCCCAAATCCTCGGCAAATTTCTTCGTCTTCTTAAATGTTTCGTCACTTGTTTTGAGCGCACGGACAATCTCGACAAGCGGCACCCGCGAGACCGGATTGAGAAAGTGCATCCCGATGATTTTGTCCGGCCGCGATGTTGCTTCGGCAAGTTTTGTCAGGCTCAGAGTAGCCGTGTTCGATACGAAAATCGCTTCGGGCGGGCAAATCTTATCGAGGTCCCTAAAGACCGCCTTTTTCGCGGCAAAGTCCTCCTCGATCGCTTCGATGACGAGGTCACATTCCACAACCTCAGTCAGATCGGTAGAGAATTTTATCCGAGAGAGGATAGATTTCTTTTCATTTTTTGTGAGTGCCCAGCGTGCAATCTCCTGATCAAGCATCTCGGAAAGTTTCTGGCGGCATTTCTCTGCCATATCTTCCGCAAGTTCTATTATCAATACATCGATTCCCGCCGTCGAGGCACATTCAGCGATCCCTCTTCCCATTAGTCCGCCACCGACGATTGCTATGTATCCTGCCCGCTCTGATTTTGATTTATCGTGCTTAATGTTGAAAATTTCAGTTAAAGGTTCTTCTCGTGCCATAATGCATTCTTAATTTTTACATCGTGTAAGTTAGGATATGAACCGGTGCCAATCAAGAAATCGGAATTGACCTGACATTATTTGAACACAATGGCACGCGAATTATGCGGCGGAGACCGATTTTTTTGACGGGACGCGCGCCCTGCGGAGCCCCGCGGGCTTTGCCGGGCCTGCGATATGGCGGCACATCGATTGGTTCACTCGTTTTATCTTTGCAGACTGGCGATGTCAGATCTGCATCCTTCTAAACTTCATACTGCAGCAAGATTTCTTATTCGTTCCCTGGCCGCCTGAACAAACTTCCGCGCTTTCGCATTTTCCGGATTCGCTTCGACAATTCTTCCGAGAGTCTCGGCTGCGTCAGAAAATTTCCCGAGCTTAAACTGAATCAGTCCAAAGAGTTCCAAACCCTGCATATCGTCATATCCTAAATTCATTGCACTGCGAAATGCACATTCCGCACCTTCGAAATCACCGACTTTCATCTTACAATTAGCCAGACTCGACAACGAAACAGCATCATGGTCCGCAATTTTTTCAAGCAGCCTCGCCGCTTCCAGGAAATTTCCAGTATCAATGCAGGCAGAGGAGACGATCCTTAAATACCAGCCTTCGTTTTCGTAATCACCAAATCTCTTCGAAGCCTCAACGGCATCATCCCACATTTTATTTTTCACCAAAAATTCAAAATACCTCGCCACCTTTTCGGGCTTCCCTTTCGTCTCGGCGGCAAGCCCATAGTACTTCTTTGCCGCTTCCAAATCTCCGCCAAGGGAAGAAGCCGCAGCGATTTTCGAATAAAGAACGTCGATATCGAATACCGGCTCGATTGCCGTTGCAGCTTTCCCCAGAAGAACGCTGGAACGATATTCTTCAAGTGCTCTCATAAATGAATCGACAGATTCGCGATACCTGCCGTATTTGAGATAAATATCGCCTTTCATTATCAAAGCAAATGATTGCGACGGAGCAGCGGCGAGAGACTTATCGCATGCTTCCAACGCGCCTTCTGTGTCTCCCTGATTGAATTTCTTCTCTGCGATGATTCCGTAAATCGAAGCCTCAACAGGTTTGCCAAAACCTCCGGCGGCAATCGCCTCGTATAGATGCGCGATTCCCTTTTCGACATCACCAAGGACCATCTCCGTCTGGCCAAGCTGATAGAGAGCATAGCCGTAATTTTCCCGTCGTTCAATTTGTTCGAGGAGCAGAAGATAATTTCGCTTCGCCTTCTCGCGAATGACATCTTCATCTTGCGCATAGCCGAGATGGATAATGGTTACGTCGGTTTGGACAATCCTTGCACGCGCGGCAAGGAGCGAATTGTTAATCTGCTCATGAACTTTTCCTGTAAATGCAACTCCCTTCATTTTCCTGAACAGCCGCGGATAAGAGACAAGATGGTACTGCGAATCCTCTTTGACGCCTATTTTGCTTTTTAGATTCAGCAGGAGTGCATCTCCGCCTCCGGACGAAATGAGTTTCCTGATCTTCTCGTGATGACATTTTTCGATTCTTTCATCCGCATCGAGGTAGAGGACCCAATCTCCGGTTGTTCTTCGCATCGATTCATTTCGTGCAAGTGAAAAGTCGTTCTTCCATTCAAAATCAAAGACTTTCGCGCCGAAATTTCCGGCGATGGATTTTGTTTCGTCCGTCGAGCCGGTGTCCACGATTACTATCTCATCCACGAGATCCCTTACGCTTTCCAGGCACCCCGGCAGGAATCTCGCTTCGTTCTTAACGATCATGGATAACGAGAGTTTCACTTTACCGACTCCGGCGGCTTCACACTGACCGCATCGATCACCTTTTTTCTGAAAGAAACCTGCTCGACGGGCTTTACAATAAAATCATTTGCTCCGTATTCCACCGCTTTCTTGACGTTCGAATAATCGCTGTAAGCCGTCATGATAATAACCGGCGTAGCCTTGTTTATTGAGTCCAAGCGAATGCGGTGCAGAACTTCAAGCCCGTCCATCTCGGGCATCATTATGTCCAAGATTATCAAATCATATTTCGAGTTGCTTGCGAGCGTCAACGCTTCTGCTCCATCAGCGGCATTTGATATATCGAATCCTATCTGCTTCAAATGGAACTCGACAAGTTTCCGGATCATCGGGACATCGTCTGCTACTAGTGCTTTCATCTTTGCAACTTATTTTTTAGCATGATTAAAACCTCCTCTGCCTCTTCCCAGTCTATCGGCGATGTGTGAACCAGTTCGTTGAGCCTGACTGCGAGCGCCGCCGCCCCGCCGTAACCGAATGATCCGCCGGTCCCGCGGAGACTGTGCGTAATCCTTCGAATCACATCGACGTTTTTTTCGTGAACTGCCCGCTCGAGGTCTTCTACTTCTGCCGAATAGTATTTCAAGAATTCCTCGACCATTCCGCGAACGACCTCATTGTACTCGTCCTCCTTTACGCCGAATGGATTTTCAGTTTCCTTTGGATCGCGCGGAATCACGGACCGGACAAACTTCTCTCCGAAGATCTGCTTCAGTTTTTCAAAAAAAATTTCTTCCGTCAAGGGTTTCGTAATTACCGCAGCGGCGCCAAGCTTGCATGCGGAAACCACATTTATTCTGTCGGAATATGCGGTCATCACCACGACCGGGATATTTTTCGTCAAATCATTTGACTTAAGAACCTGGAGCGTCTTGAATCCGTCGAAGCGCGGCATCATGATGTCCAGGAATATCAAATCAGGTTTTGAAGACAGTGCGAACTTCAGCCCTTCATATCCATCGGAAGCGGCATAGAAAACGAATTTGAGTCTTTTAAAGAATTCTTCAATATAGCGTTGTACCATCTTGTCGTCGTCTATGACAAGAACCGTTTTCCGCTGCGGCTTAGCCATTTTTCTTTCCCGAAGAAGACCGCCCGCCCGAACCCGAGCCGCGATTTTTCGACAAAATATTTTTTAAAATCTTCAGCTTCTCTTTATCAATTTCCGATGATGCCGCCACGTTCTCCGCAGCTATCTTCTTGTAGATTTCTTCCCGGTGAACAGGAATTTCTTCTGGAGCTTCGATCCCCAACTTTACACTTGTACCATCGATTGAGACGACTACGACTTTTACCTTGTCGCCTATCTTGATGGCTTCCCCTAACTTCCTTGTTAAGACTAGCATTTTGTCCTTCCTTGGTCATTTAATTTCGTATTTGGTGGAATATTTATCCGAATCCAATATTACCTGCCTGCCGGTTTTGGAAGAGTTGTTAAGAATAATCGGAGCTTTCAAATTCACCGTCAGCGGTTCCGGATCGCGATGCAGCGTGACGACGACTAAGGTGCTTGACAGATTCAATTCTTCTTTCTGAATCTCGCTCTTCAGCTCAGGAGCAGCCTGCAGGAGTTCCAAAACCGGGAAGCCAATATTCGGCTCGTCAACCGACAACAGCCACTTTAATGGCTCGGTATCTTTATCGTCGATCACGATAAACTCGTGGAATTCTTCAAATCCCGGCAAACCGCCGGGAAAATGATAAACAATGCTCGGCTCAAATTCCAGTTCGCCAAACTGTATAGTCTTTAGCTTCGTTTTCACTTCTGTCTTCACCTTAATCCTTTGCTGTGCTGTTGAGTATGACAATGTCGACTCTCCTATTTTCTGCTTTGTGTAACGGCGTGTCGTTCGGAACAAGCGGGTGGAATTCACCGTAACCCATGATGGACACTTTCTCGGGTCTAATTTGATAATTCTGCAAAAGGTAATAACCGACATTCAGCGAGCGCGCGACCGACAAATGCCAGTTGGAAGGAAATTGAGGCGTGTGAATCGGTGTATTGTCGGTATGGCCTTCGATATAAATTCGATTCGGAATTGACTGCAGCAAAAAGCCGAGCGTGTCGAGAACGGGGTACGCGTTCCGGTGTATCTCCGATTTCCCCACCTCAAACATAAACTTTTCGAGAAAGTGTACGGTTACTCCGCGTTCATCATGAGTAATTATAGCCCCGCCGCCTTTCAGCGCTTCACCGACAGCCGCTTCAACTTTTTTTTCCAACTGGACCGACTCTTTTTCATGAGATACCGGCGACAGGTTGTTCATGACGCCCTTCTCGCCCATGAGATTCCCGGTGGCCGCAGGCCCGCCACCGAACAAATTAACGAAGGCCGACATTACTTCTTTGTACTTTGCTATGTCGACGCGTGAACTCGCGTACAATATCACGAACAAACCGAGGAGAAGAGTAATCAAATCAGCGTAGGTCAGGAGCCAGCGCTCAAGATTGTCGTGTACGCCTTCTGCTTTTTTCTTCATCAGACTTCTCCCTGTTCGCGGCTCGGCAGCATCGATCTTAACTTAGCTCTCACTATTGCCGGAATTTCTCCCGCCTGAAGAGACAGGACTCCCTCCAACGTAACTTCCATTATGAGATTTTCTTCGCCATGGATCGTCTTCAACTTGTCGGCAATCGGAAGCCACACAATATTTGCCATGAAAATTCCCCAGAGTGTCGCGATGAACGCTGTGGCTATATGATGGATCAGTTCATTCGGATCTCCGCCGGCATTTGCAAGGGTCACTATCAGACCCATAACCGTACCTATGATTCCCATTGTCGGCGAATAGCCGCCCATTTTCTGGAACACCGCGGCATTAGATACATGTCTCTCGTTTAAGAAACCCATCTCCGCTTCGGCGACAGAGCGCATCGTCTGCGGATCGGTTCCATCTATTGCAAACCGAAGCATCTTTTTCAAAAACGCATGGGGGATGTTGTTCAATTCTTTCTCGAGAGCAAGCAAGCCGTCCTTTCTGGCCTTCGTGGAATACTGGACGATCAATTCTATGATTCTATCCACATCGTGCTTTGGCGGCATGACAGCGACCAGGGCGAACCTCCAGATTCTCGCGAACTGCTTGAACGACGTTCCTATCATGGCCGTAGCAAACGTCCCGCCAAATACGATTGTCATCGCTGGAACCATTATAACGGCGCCTAACTTTCCACCTTCCATCATGAACGAGCCAAAAATGGAAACTATTCCAAAAACTAAACCGGCAAGCGTGCCTATCTCTATGGTTTTCTTCATCTCTTAACCGCCAGTTGAAAGATAATTTGCGAGCGAGAGTTGAACGACTCCCGCACCGGCTTGTAGAGCGGCTTGAAGGGCGGTTTGCTGTTCTTCTAATTTTATCGTTGCTGCCGCTATGTCAGTGTCGCCAAGATTCGACATAGTCGTCTGCAATGATTGTGTCTGGGAGCTCAGCTGCTGTTGGATCAACTGAAACCGGTTTCCCATTGCCCCGGCTTTGGCGTTCGTGTTTATCATCGAGTTGAGATAATTGTCCACGGTCGCCACGTCTGCCTGACTCGGAACTGTACCGCCGTTCAATTCGTCTCGAATAGCAATAAGGTCAGTAAACATTTGGCCGCCCGCAAAGGCTTCCTGCCCGGTGATGTTATATTGGTCGCTGATCTCGAAGCCGACGTCTAACTTCAGCGCGCCGCCCACACCTTCGGGGTTCGCTGTAACGGCACTTCGATTTGAATTCATGAAGAACGGCTGGACGTTTGTCTGCGTACCGCCAAATACGTATTTGTCGCCGAATTTCGTGTTGGCGAGATCGAGAAGTTGATTGATGTACTGGTCAAGCTGCGTCCCGTAATTTTGCATGTCCTGAGGAGTTTGATCGTTGGCCGCTGAAAGTATCATGGTCTTGATATTCGTCAAGACATTGACTGCACTTCCAAGCGCACTGCTCTGTTCCGTGACAAAGCTCGACGCATACTGAGTGTTCTGAGTGTATACATTGTTCTGGTTGACTTGATTCTGCAGCAGCATCAATCTCTGAGCGAGGACCGGATTGTCCGAAGGCGTGTTTACCAGCTTGCCGGTCGAGATTTGTTCCTGCAATTTGTCGACCGATTCGCGGCTCTGTCCGATTGAATAGAGCAGATCGCTCACAACCTGTGTTTCGTTGATTTTCATTTTACGATACCATTCCAATTATTGTCTGATACATTTGGTCCGTAGTGGTAACGACTTTCGCGGCGGCTTCGAACGAATGCTGGTATTGAATCATGTTCGTGAGCTCCTCATCCAATGAAACTCCCGAAATAGAACTCTGAAATGATTTCATCTGGTTTTGGGAGATCTGGAGAGTCTGCACGCTGTCGCTGGATTGCTGAGATGCAATCCCCACCTGCCCGATAAGCCCCTGGTACGAATTCACGATCGACTGGCCGTTATTCATCACCGGGGCATTCATCACGTTCGCTATTGCGGTGGCATTCTGACCGTCTCCAGGATCTCCGGACGATGAAGCCGCAATGTTGTTCAGATTCGAAACGATGTCGGGAGACATTGCTATGCTCCCGGCAGAATTTCCAGCGAAGAAAGATTTTCCGGTTTGTGCAGGTGTCCCGTTTGTCGAAAGAGTATAACCCGCCGAATGAAACGCGTTCACGGTCTGTATGAGCGTATCGGCGATGTTGTCAAGCTGGGTTGCGAAGGAGGAGACATTCCCGTTGTAAGAATCAAGAAGCCCGGATATTTCACCCGAGGTGACCGTGGCAGGGAGAGAGGAATCCGAACGTCCGATCGTAATGCCTCCGGATGTCTGAGTAGTCTTGAAAGTGTAAGCCGTACCAGCGGCTACTACGACAGTTCCGCCCGCCGTTACGTTCGTTATCCCGGTTGGATCGGTCGTCACTTTTACATTAACAAGCTGGCTCAATTGGGAGACGGCGCTATCCATTTGGTCCTGCAAATCCGGAGAAGTTTTGCTCCCGGATGGACCCGATAGAATTTCTGAGTTTATACTTGCGATCGTCGAAGCGAGCCCGTTGATCTTCTCGACGTCCGAATCTACCTCCTGTGCAACCTGATAGCGAATGTTCTGGAGCTTATTGTTCATGATGTTGAACGTAGTGGCAACTTGCTGGCCTGCCTGCATGACGGTTTGGCGAATTCCTGTGTCTTCAGGATTCTGCGCAAGTGATTGGAATGCCGCGAAAAGATTATTCAACTGATCGGAGAGCCCGTCACCAGATGTCTCATTAAAAATACTTTCGACATTCGACATCGTCTGCTGCTGCGTCGTGGCTTTGCTCAGGTCGGAATTTAGACTCATTGCCTGCTCATCGACATAAGCGTCTCTGACGCGCATAATAGTTTGAATTTGAACGCCCGATCCCAGGAAACCGTAAGTGGTTTGAATCGGCGTTGCCGCTTCCGTGACCACTTTCTGTTTGGTGTAACCATCGGTATTCGCATTTGCAATGTTGTGGCTGGTCGTGTCCAGCTCGGCCTGTGAGGTCATCAGTGCTTCGCGAGCTATGTTCAATAACGATGAAATACCGCTCATAAATTTTCCAGCTTATGCTTTCCTGTCGATAAGTTTTCTTTTGCCGCCCTCGGTCAGTATGTTGATGTTTTGCCTTATAAAGGCGAGCGAGTGTCTAAGCAAGGCGCGGCTGATACCATTCAGAGAAACGACGCGCGCGAAAGATTCTTTTAAATTCGAATGAAGAGACGCAACAATTTTCGAGTCTTCTTCCCCAAATTTTTTCCTGATGACCACCGAGTCGTTCAAATCTTTCCCGGACAAAGACAAATCCTTCAATATCATGGCACGCTCTTTTTCGATGGTTTGAATCCGCTTGAGCCTCTCCAATTCTTCGACCAAGATCTGTTGTACCATCTTAGAATGCAGCTTCGAGATGGCTTCATGTTTTGCATTCAAAATGACCGCCATCCTGTCTAACTCGGCGGTCTCCTGCTCCGTCAATTCCATCAAACGTTTCGTCTTATCGTTCATCATCTGCCCCGCTTACCATTCCAGCAATTGAATCCTCGCCATCGAACATCTGAAGATAGCTCTTTACTCTTTTCACATAGTTTTGAGTTTCGTTGAATGGCGGAACGCCCTTGTATTGTTCGACTGCTTCAGTGCCTGCATTGTAAGATGCCAGCACCAGTTCAATGTTGCCGGAAAACTTTTCTATCAAGTTCTTTAAATATTTTGTCCCGCCCATGATATTCTCGCGCGGATCGAAAACGTTCTTCACTCCGACCTCCTCGGCCGTTGTATCGACAAGCTGCATCAATCCTTTGGCGTTTTTGGTCGAGACAGAATCTGCATTTCCTCCAGATTCCGCAGCAATCACGGCTTTTATCAGACTTGGCTTCACGTCGTACTTACCTGCCGCTTCATTTATTATATCGGAGTATTGTCCCACATTCTCCAACACCGAGCCGGAGCTATAAGAGCCGATTTTTTGAAGAACACGCTCCCGAGTTCGTTCATCAGGAAGGATTTGCCTTAGCATTTCAGGTATTGAATTTGACCTGCCCGATATTCCTGAATCCATGTCTTCACCGGTGAACTGCTTGTAGAGCATGTTGCCGATTCCGAGATTGGACTTGTCCGTAACGTACCTCGCCATCTCCGTATCGAAGAGTCCGGTCATGATATCTTTTCCGTAGCCCTGTTCACTGTCATCTTGTCCGGAAATTTTTTCACTCTCCTCCATAGACTTCAGCATGTATTGCATGAAAACCGCCTCAAAGTCTTTGGCAGCTGCCATGAGTTTTGTTTTCTGCTGTTCGGTGAACTGCGGATGGATTTGCGAAATGTTCGGGTCTATCTTTTCCATGTTACAGTATGACTAGTTCCGCCTTCAATGCACCTGCCGCTTTCAGCGCCTGGAATATCGCGATGATGTCACGGGGCTTAACCTTCAGTGAATTCAATGCGGATGCAATGTCCTGGACGGTAGCGGCGCTGTTGATTGCGACCATGGAGCTTTCTTCTTGATTCACTGCAGCGGTTGCTTCTTGAGTTACCACAGTCTGTCCTTGCGAAAACGGCGCAGGCTGTGAAATGACCGGATATGCCTGAATCTCTATATTCAAATTACCGTGCGAAATCGCTACCGGGAGCACGGTAACGTTTTGTCCGACCACAACCGTACCGGTTCTCTCGTTGATGACGACGCGTGCCATGACATCCGGAACCACCTGCAGAGATTCGATTTGCGCGATAAACTGTACCAGCTTGTCTTTGGATTGGTAAGGCTGCGGTACCTGGACATTTATTGTGGCACCGTCTATGGCATCGGCGATTTTGGATCCTGTGTTTTGATTGATGGCGTCCGCCACCCTGTTGGCTGTCGTGAAGTCTTGCTGAGAAAGAACAAGTGACAGCATCCAGTTATCAACAAATTCGATCGGAGGAGACTGCTGCACAAGTCCGCCGTTAGGGATTCTTCCGGTTGTCGTGAAATTCCTCTGTACCATCGTGCCGGCGGCACGAATGTCGAAGCCGCCGACTGCGAGCGGACCTTGAGCTGTCGCATAGATTTTGCCGTCCTGCCCGATGAGATCCGTGAGGAGGAGCGTGCCACCTTGCAAGCTGGTCCCATCACCCATCGAAGAGACTGTCACATCGACAGCAGCCCCGCTGCTTGCAAATGCTGGAATCGACGACACCACCATAACTGCTGCGACATTTCGCATCCGTATCTGCGATTGAGTCACGGTTATGCCGAACCTTTTCAACATGCTCGCGACCGATTGCTCTGTGAAGGTTGAAATCTGCGAGTCGCCGGTCCCATTGAGCCCGACTACGAGTCCGTAACCTATAACCTGATAATCATTTACGCCTTTGACGTATGCAATGTCTTTTATACGAGTCGCATCGGCAAGAGACGTCAACACTGTCAGGATAAGAAAAATCTTTTTCATGGTACACCTCAGAAAAGCCAGTGGAAAATTTTGGTCAGCCAGCCGGGACTTTGCGCTCGGTCGATAGAGCCGGACCCTTCAAAGATTATTTTCGCGTCGGAAATGTATGATGAAGAAATTGTATTGTCCGGCTGAATATCCGAGGGACGGATGATGCCGCTGATTTTCATGATCTGATCCTGACCATTCACGGAGATGAACCTGCTTCCCGTGATTTCGAGATTGCCGTACTCGTCGACTTTCACTACGCGCGCACTGATGACGGCTTGCATGGTCCCGGCTTCGCTAGTCGAGCCGCTCCCTTTGAATTCATTGTCTGTACCGAGTTGAAGTGAGCCAGAAGGAAGATTCTTACTCCCGTAGGTGGCCTGACCGCTTCCACTTATTGTGCTTTGTCTGCTCGTGTTGGTCGAGGCATCCTTCGAGGCGGAATTCTGTTCCATCACGATGACCGTGACCGCATCTCCGATTTTCGACGCCTTATAGTCCGCAAACAGTGAGTTGCTCGGATTTTGCATCACCTGAGCGAACGCGATTTCCGAAAATAATATTACTATAAAGAATGTTTTCATCATCTCAACTCCATTCTAATGAGGCAACTGCGCGCCGAGGAACGTGCCAATTTGTGCCTTTGCTATTCTAACTATTTTTACCTGCTGCTCCATGCTCAATTCACCAAAGCGACTTCGCCTTTGCCTGTAACTTTCGCGTGAAGATTGTCTCTGTATTCATTTATGACGCTTATTACATCGTTCAGCTTCCCATCCTGCATCGCGCTGCCCTGTTCACGCACCACGACATTTTTGGTCTTAACGATGATCACCACGTCGTCTCCTCGCTTGACCATCGGTTCATCATCAAACATATCGAGCGTCAGCGCCTTTCCGCTTTGTATCCATCTTGAGGTCCATTTGCTCTTCAATTGATTTAGATTTGTAACGGGATTCGACATTTCAGTCGATTCCGTCTTCACTACAGTTACTTGCTCCGCTTCAATCACGCAATGCGGCTGTATTGTTTGAGCCGCCACGACAACATTCTGAAAAGTCCTGATCTTGACCGTTACTGGGATTGTCACAACATTATCCTGCGGGGAGACGGCCTTTATCAAAAAAGTGACAAGCCCTTTCATGTTGACGGAATTTGCCGAGGAAACAACGAGGCTACAGTTTACCTGTGGCGATGAGTAACTCTGCTTCAAGTCTTTGAATTCGATTACTGCATCTACCGACGGCGGTACAGATTTTCTTACGTAGTTTTCCACGGCTGACTTCACTGATTCGCCGGTGATGCTTTGTGCGAGCAAATCCACAGGGACGGTCGCAAATACCGTGACGATTGCGGCTACAATAAGAAAGGGGACGTGGGGTGAACTAAGTGATCGCTTCCTCATGTTGGCAAGTCTTTTCTTTCTTAAGCGCCATGAAACGCCTCGATCTATACCGGCATCCATCGAATGACCCAATGCTTGATCACTCCAATATTCCATGTTGTTATTGTCCCTTGAGATTATTTGCCTGCTGCATCATGTTGTTTGCGGTTTGAATTGCCTTTGAGTTTATCTCATAAGCTCTTTCGGCTTGAATCATGTTGACCATCTCGGTTACTACTGAGACGTTAGACGATTCCAGATAACCTTGTTGAATCATGCCGAAGCCTGTGGAACCCGCATTGCCGAGAATTGGCGTCCCGGATGCGACAGTTTCTTGATACAAGTTGCTTCCGACAGCATGCAGTCCCGCAGGGTTTACGAACTTTGCAAGCTGAAGCTGTCCGAGGGTCACGGGATTTGTCTGACCGGAAAGAGTTGCCTGGATAGTTCCGTCGCTCCCGACGGCCAGACCTGTCGTGTCTTGCGGAATCGTAAGTCCTGGCTCCACGATATAACCGTTGGAGGTCACAAGATTTCCATCGCTGGAAATCTTGAAGGAGCCGTCACGGGTATACGAATCGGTTCCGTCGGGCATCCTGATTCTGAAAAAGCCGTCGCCCTGTATGCCGAAGTCGAGCTGGTTCTGTGTCGGCGTTAGGCCTCCCTGGCTGAAATCTCTCGTCGTGGATGATGGTACAGTCCCATCTCCAACCTGAAGCTCAGCCGGTGGCGTGCCGCCTTGCTGATCGGGTACACCGGTAGCGCGCAAGGTCTCGTACATCAAATCCTGAAATTCGACTCTTGTATCCTTGAACGCGGTCGTATTTACGTTTGCCAGGTTGTTTGCTATCGCATCGACGTTAAGCTGCTGGGCGTACATTCCGCTTGCCGCCGTTTTCAATGCTCGTTCCATTTTTCCCTCCGAATTAAAACGCTAATTCTAAAATTCTGACTTCCCGTTTTCATGGTCCTATATCTTGCCGACATCGTTCGATTGCCCGAGCGATGTATCCTGACTTTGGATTGCCTTCTGGCCGGCTTCGAAATTCTGTTGAATCTGGATCATCGCGACCATTTCATCGATCGGGTTGACATTCGAGCCTTCTAAAAATCCCTGCCTGACCGTATATGCTGACGGATCGATTTGCTTTAAGGCACTATCGGTCTTGAACGTGTACGAATTTTCTCCGGATTTCGAAAGCTGATTCAAATTCTCAGGAGACACAATTTGAATTTGTCCATAGATTTTGTTCCCTGCCTTGACCACTCCGTCGCGCTCAATTACGAGCTGGCTCTTTTGCAGATCCTGTATGTCGTCAATTTTGATCGATCCGCCGGTTCCCATGACGGCATCGCCATTTCTTGTAACAAGAGTTCCATCGGTCGAGATCGTAAACGAACCGTCACGCGTGAGCTTTACTCCATCATTTGTTTCTACCGCAAAAAAACCCTGACCGTCAATTGCTACATCTAGAGTATTGCCTGTCTCGCGAAGCGTGCCCTGCGAAAAATCAGTGGTGGTTTGTTCATCGACGTCTTTCTCAACGGGATCGGTTGTACCATTATGCAGGAGAGTCTTTGCAGAGATCAACTCGTTTGCAAAGGCGTCGTCCCTTTTGAACGCCGTCGTGTTCACGTTGGCAAGATTGTTTGCAATCACTTCAAGTTTCTTTTGAAGCGGCAGCAGTCCAAGCGCGCTCGTGTAAATTCCTTTGATCATAACCCGTTCCTTTCGGTGCTCCCGGACAAATGTTTTGAATTTGCGATCTTGCTTCTCTTGAGGGCAAGTATAAGCTCAAGCTCACCCTTTCCCATGTTTAGTTGACGTGCGAGGACGGTCAGGTTAGAATCTTCGCTCACAAGAGCGAACGCCTCTTTAAATTTCGCCCCGCCTTGCCTCGCCGACTGTGAGGCGGCGGACAGCGCGAAGTTCAGGCGTTCGGATTCCATTTTGTGTGACCTTGCCATCTCGTGGATCGCCTCATCAGAGTCGAGCTTGCCATCATAGTCAACATAATAATTTCCGTGTGCCATCTCGTAAGCCTTAAATTTTTCGGTCGCAATTTGATTGAGAATTCTCTCGACCTCCGCCCGCGAGATGGAGGGCTGCATTTTCGCCTTTATCTTCTGCACGTAGGCGATTCTGCGATTCTGTTCCTTTGCTATCTTGCGGAATCGAATTACCAGAGCAACAAACAGCCCGGCCATTATCAGAATCATAGCAAGCTCGGTAATCAGCACAAATTCGGGCACTTCTAAAACCCTCTGGACAAAACTCTGACTTGCACTTCCGGATGCGTTAGTCGCCTTGTCAATGTCCCGGGACACCAGCGCCCTAATGTCCACCGCAGTTGAATCCGAAAGCAAACATAATATCATCCCAAACATTATCTATTTCCTCCGTTGGTTGTCTCTAAACTCTTCTTTACAGGTATGAAAATCGTAAATGTCGTACCACGACCTTCGACGCTGTCAACTTTAATTTCTCCACTGAGTTTCCTTATGATTCCTCTCGTTATCGAAAGTCCCAATCCTGTCCCTTTGCCAGGTTCTTTTGTCGTGAAAAAAGGCTCGAATATCTTTGCCATGTTTTCTTTCTTGATCCCGACACCGGTATCTGAAAAACGGATGAATATCTTTCCGTCATGATACTCCGTAGAGATCAGCATCTTGCCGCCGTTAGGCATCGCGTCCTTGGCATTCAAGAGTAAGTTGAGAAAACCCTGCTGCAGATAATTCTTATTGGAATCGAGCGGCGGAAGATCATCCGAATATCTCAAGTCAAACTCAATCCCGCGATTTTTGAATTGGTAGTCCACCAAAGCGATTATTTCATCGATCGCCCAGTTGACGTTCAGGGGCTCGTGATCAAGCTCGTCCGGAACGCTTCGTGAGAATGAAACAAGCTGCCTGGTAATCTGTGCGATCCGTTGGACCTGGTTTCGTATGATTTCGATTCTGTGCTCGACATCCTTGCCTTGCGAAAGAAGGGCGACATGGCCGAGCAGAATTTGGAGAGGATTATTTATCTCGTGTGCCACGCCACCGGCAAGTTCGCCAAGCGAAGCAAGCTTTGCAGCGTGAACCATCTGCGATTGTGATTTCTTCAATTCATCGGCTGCATTCCGGAGTTTTTCAACATTTCTGAGGTTCTCTATGGCGACCGCCGCCTGGTTTGCGAGCACGCCGAGAAGTGCCAAATCGTGTTCGGAAAGAGCCTTGCTGACTCTTTCGGTATGAATCACATAAACTCCAATCGCTTCGCTCCTCAGTACGAGCGGCACCACGACAAAATTCCGCTCGCCTATTTCCCCCACCGAAGAATTTAAATCGGGAACCACAGTCGTCTTTTTCTGTTCGATTACCCAATCGAGAATTCCTTCCTCCAACAAATGCTGACAACTTTTCATCATATATTCCGTGCATATCTGAAGAAACGGATTGACACGCGATCTGGAATTTCCGACTTCGAAAATCATGCTCTCTTCGACGGGGATGACCTGACGGGTGAGATCAAGCAATGAATCGAAGACCGAGACAGAATCGCTCGAGGTGCTAATGATATTGCCGAGCCGTTGGACAGCCAGCAATTCATCGATCGATTGCTTTATCGTGCTTTCCGTTTTTTCATGAAAGTCGATTTTGTTTTTTAATGCCTGAACGGCAGTTTCCAGTGCGCGGACATAACTTTCGCGCGTTTCCATGAACCGCTCGACGACTTCGACGGCATCAGTGACGCTCGTCTTCACACATTCCTGTTCAACAACTTCTTTTTTCATTGCCAACGCTCCACGAATGAATCAGATTATCCCGACAAAAGTTTTTTCCAGATCTTGACGCAGTCTCGACCCGAATGTATCCAGGAAAGATTGGGTGACCTCCGACTCGGACAAATTCAGAGTTTTCAGAGCTTGAGGATTGTAGGTTTCAACCCTTTCGTAAGAGAACATGCCGATCTGAAGTTTATGACACAAGTAATCGACAAAATGGATCAGTGCGGTCAGCTGGGGATTTCTTTCCGCAAGTTCGGGCTTGTGATGAAATTTTATCGTTTCGATAAGCTGGTCGGGGAGATTCCATCTTTCGGCAAGCCATGCGCCTATCTCTCCATGTGTAGCAAACAACACTTCCTGCTCCGTATCCTGGAACGTTGCTTTCCCGTCCGTAACCGCTTCGACAATTCTCTTGTAATCCTCGTAGAAATACTGGTGGGTGACGAGGATGCCGATGTCGTGGAGAAGCCCCGCGACAAACGACTCACCGCTTATCCTGTATCCCAATTGCCTCGCCAGAGTACGTGCTGCAATGGCAGATGCTAGCGAGTGCTCCCAAAATTCACGCGAGTCGAAATACTTGTCCTGTTTTTTCTTGAATGCACTTATCAACGAGACGCTGATGAGGATTTCCTTGAGAGAATCGAAGCCGAGTACCATGATGGCAAAATCGAGTGTCGATATTTTTTTCTGGAATCCATAGAATGGAGAATTCGCGATCTTAAGCACCTTCGCTGTCAATACCTGATCAGCGGAAATTACCTGCGTGATCCTCGAGACGCTCGTGTTCGGGTTGTCGATGAGCGAAGCCACCTCCACCGCAATCGCCGGGAGAGCGGGAAGCTGGATAATATTCTGAACTTTCTCTTTTAGTATCTCGTTTTCCATTGGTCCAACCTGTTTGTAAGTATCGCACGTTCTGCCATTTGTTGAAGAACCGAAACGGCGTTCTTGTAATACTCCGCAACTCTTGCCTCATCATACCCCAGCACTATTGCAACCTGCTTCATATCCAAGCCTTCAAAGAGCTTCAAAGTCAGCACGAGTCTCTCGGTCGTCGGGAGGAGCTTAATCGCCGCCTTGAAAAAATTCCGGAGTGTCTCTTCGGTCGTGTCTTCCGTTAGAGATCTCTTATGCTTTCTTTTCCCGTCATGGCCGTCATCTCCAAGAGCATAGTCCATGATTGGAACTTTGATACTCACAGCCAAAGAAGAGTCATCATTTATATACTTATCGGCGAGCGAGGCGACCGAGACTCCAAGCTTGTCGATGCCCACTATTTGGACCGCGGCAGGATCAAATTTTGACGGATCATCAGAGCATGAATAACCATCTGAGCAAGCAATCTGATTTGCCACATGGACTATCGCGGTCAACTCGGGATTGATTTGGGCAGAGCCCGGCGCATGATGATATCGTATCGCCTCAACAAAATTCAGAGGAAAATTCCATTTTTCTGCAAGCCATGCTCCGATGTCGGCATGAGATGTTCCGACCACCACGAGCTCTGCCTGAGAAAGTGTCATGGCGTCACGACCGACCAATTTTTGAATTTCGGCGAAATCGTCCGGGAAAAACCTATACAGGACAAGGACTCCGATATCATGGAGCAAACCGGCAGCATAAGCCTCGCCGGGAACTCTATTCTTCATTTCCTTCGCGAGCGACCTCGCTGCGCATGCGGTATCGACTGCATGTTTCCAGAATTTTCGCGGATCGAAGTTTTTCATTGCCGCGCCTCTGAAGAGATCGATCAAGGTCAGGGACAGCACGGTCTCGCGAAGCGTCTCGAAACCAAGGGCTACTATTGCCCATTCGATCGTCGAAATCTTCTTAGCAAAGCCGTAATACGGCGAGTTTGCAACTCGAAGTATTCTCGCCGAAAGCGCAGGATCTCTTGAAACTATTCGAGAAAGTTCTGCTGCGCTCGTTTCCGCGTCGCTTGCGAGCCTCATCACTTCCAACGCCGTAGTCGGAAAGGTGGGGAGCTCTCTTATCGATGATAATTTGTCAGTCAATTGTCCAACCTCTATCATAGTTCGACTGCCTTTCTGAAGAGATCCTTGACTTTATCGAGAACTTCGGAATGGATTTGAGAGACTCTCGATTCGCTTATGCCTAGGATTTTTCCGATTTCTTTGAAAGTGATTTCTTCGTAATAGTAAAGAGTCATCACCATACGCTCTCTCTCAGGAAGCTGCTTCAATATCTCGACAAGCTGCTCTTTCGTTTCGTCGTCTTCATATTGTTCGACGACTTCGCTGTCACCGCTTACCACATCTTCAAGAGTCATGTCGTCTCCGATGCTCTTCGTGAGTGATACCGCTTCCGAATTCGCAAGGTAACCTTTTATCCGATCAAACTCTCTGACCGTCATGTTAATGGCCTGGGCATACTGCTCGCCGTCGATTCTATCCATGTCAAGCTCGCTCAGCGATTTCCAGGCCTTCTTATATTTGTCACGGATCGACCGCGGGAGCCAGTCGACTTTCCTTATCTCATCCAGCATGATCCCACGGATTCGCTGTGAGGCGTACGTTTCAAACTTCACTCCACGGTAGGGGTCGAATCTCTCGATCGCTTCGCTGAGTCCGATGATCCCAATGCTCATAAGATCGTCATTATTGAATACGCATCGCGGAGGAAGGCTTATTCCCCTTGCGGCGAATTTTACGAGATACATATAAAAGAGCACAAGCTCTTTTTTTATCGAGGCGGTCTTGCGCTTTGAATATCTCTGCCAAAGAGACTCAACATCCTGCGTCTTTGCCTGCGTAGTCATGCCTGCATCTCAACTTTCTTCCCGGTATCTTTGACGCCGAGAGTTTTTATGTTTTCGTGTCTGCCTTCGCGAATAGTCAAAAAGAAAACCAGCATCATGGTCAATATTAAAATGATCAGTGCGGTACCGAAGGCAATCAAGAAGGATCTGACTATTGAATCGATTGCGTCGGATCCGTTTGATACGAAATAGATAACCGCCAAAAAGAATATCAGCGTTGGTATTTTTATAGCTAACTTTTCCATCACTCTTTCCTTCCGCTGGATTCAGATTCTCGCCTTGCCAGGATTCCGTCTGCGATCAATTTGATTGCGCTGGATGACAGGGAATCAGGAAATTCCTGCAACAGTGGCGATTGAACGCTCACGGCTTGCTCAATGGCCTGATCTGAAGGAATGAAGCCTGCGTAATCGACCTTAAGATTGAGGAAATGTTCGCTCACGAGGTCGAATTTCGCTTTCACTTCTTCGGCTTCCTCGGCGCTTTTCGCCATATTGATGAGTAGCTTCAAGTCTGCGTTGGAATTGATCCGCTTCAGCACTTTCACGAGGACATAAGCATCCATTACAGCCGTCGGTTCAGGCGTCGCAACCACAAACACTTCATCGGACAACAGGGCAAGCGAAATGGATTCCTGCACAATTCCACCCGCCGTATCGATCAAGGCATACTGGAACACCGGCTCCATTAGTCCAACTTCCCTGAAAAGAACAGCAGCATCACCCGAGCTCAATTTTTTCAATCTCCCATCGGAGGATCCCGCAAGGAGAAACACGTTAGGTGATATTTCTGCAACAGCATCTTTGAGCTGCGCTGTGCCGTCAACGACATCAAGGAGACGATATTTGGGAGAGGCGGCGCAAAGAATGTCCAGGTTCGACAAGTTCACGTTGCCATCGACTAACAGGACCCGCGCCCCGCCGCGGGCTAACGCCATTCCGAGATTGAGAACGATGTTGCTTTTTCCAACCCCCCCCTTTCCGCTGACGACCGCAACCTTGTACGGCAATTTGCCGATAGGCAAGACTTTCGTCTGCGCGCTTACAACTTCCCTTAGTTTTACAGCCTGGTCAAGCATGCGTCTCTCCCAAGAGTGCCAATGCTGACACGCCGGAGACACCGGTACGATAAATCATCCCTGCAAGTTTCTTCGCCGACACAGGCTCGATATCGTCGGGGACGTTTTGACCGTTAGTCATGAATGAGAACGGAAGTCTTGAATCTCGTGCCAGGCTGAGAATCGTTCCAAATGAGACCGCTTCGTCGATTTTTGTGATCAGCAGCCTGTTCGGCTTCAAGCCCTTGAATTTTTTGTAGACATCCCGTGTAACCGACAACGAAAAGTTTGCACTCATCACAAGGTGTACTTCATTTGGATCCGCGGCATCCATGAAGCGGCCCAGCTCGAGGATCTTGTCTGCACTTCGCTGGCTTCTCCCAACCGTGTCTATATAAATGGTGTCGAATCCTGAAAATTTTCTTATAGCCAGGATCATTTCATCAGGCGTATAAACAACCGACATTGGAATCGAAGCGATGTCTGCGAATGCCTTCAGTTGGTCGATCGCGCCGATCCTGTACGTGTCTGCAGTTATCAAAGCTACTTTTTCGCCTTTGACTAATTTATTGATCGAAGCGAGTTTCGCGACGGTCGTGGTTTTGCCGACTCCTGTCGGTCCGACCAGTGCCACGATATATCCCTTCCTGTCGAGCCTCCGGACCGGAGACTCCATGATGCGCTGCGTTATTGAATTATAGATAAAAGTATCCACCGTGGACTGATTGTCCAGCTCGTTCCCGTTGAGCTTGTGGTTACAGATTTGGACAACTTCGAGCGCGATATCTTCCTCGACTTCGCTTTCGACAAGCGTTGTATAAACATTTTTCAAGGTCTCCGGAAGTATCGGCATCTTCGAGTGTTTGATATGCTGTGCCAATTCACCGAGCGCGCTCTTAACATCGTTGAGCTCTTGCTTAAGCATCTCACCGCCGACGCCTGCCATTGTCCTGCCGCTTTCCCGAACAGCGCGCTTCTCCTGTCCTCTCGGGGTATTGATATCACTTTTCCTTTTCCCTTCGAATTGCGATGTAAGCTGGCGCAGCCCGTTCAACACCTCTTCGCGAGCATCAGCAGGAACAGGCTTCGATTTTACGGGAGACTCCGGCGTCAGTCCTTCGTCAAATGCGGCAGTCACCTCGAAATATTCGCCGCCGCCGACACCGAGTAACCCACCTTTGGCGAGTCTCCGCGTGTTCAAAATAATTGCCTCTTCTCCAAATTCGGCGCGCATCTTGTCGGCCGCTTCCTTTGCCGTTATTCCAAAAAATTTCTTTATTCTCATTGTGCCACTATCCTTCCGATGATGTCAATCTCGGTGCGGGCCGGAAGTTCCGTGTACGACGTTACGGAAACCTGCGGTAAGTTTACGTGGACGAGCCGGTAGAAATACAAGCGGACAGTTGCGGAGCAGATGACTATGGGGTCATATCCCAGCGTTTGCGCACGCTCCGCATTACTTGCCACGCTGGCATTGATGACTTTGGTAACTTCCGGCGAAAGTCCAAGAGTAGTTGTTACTTCCTTCTGTGTTTGAAGCGAGTTTGATAAAATTTGTTCAACGCTCGGGTCGAGCGCGATAGCGTGAATTACTCCGGCATGATCTGCGTAGAGCGCTGCGATGGTTTCAGAAAGTGCGTGTCTCACATACTCGGTGAGGACTTCTGTGTTCTTCGTGACTTTAGAATAATCCAGCAGCGATTCGATGATAGTTACGAGGTCGCGAATCGGTATTCGCTCTTTCAAAAGATTCTGCAAAACTTTTTGGATCGTGCCGAATGGCAGCTGCTCCGGATTGATCTCATCGACGAGCGCCTGGTACTCTTTCTTGAGGTTATCAAGGAGCATCTTGATCTCCTGGCGACTTAGGATTCTGTCCGCGTTCCTCTTCAGCGTTTCGCACAGATGAGTAGTAAGGACTGCCGGAGCTTCCACGACTGTAAATCCGAGAACTTCAGCACTGTCGCGCTGTGATTTCTCAATCCATATTGAGGGCAACCCAAACGTCGGATCGGTAGTGAAAATCCCCGGCAGATCATCTTCTTTCATATTCGGGCTCATTGCAAGATAGTGGTCGGTGTATAATTGGCCTTCAGCAACCTGCACTCCCCGTATTTTGATCACGTACTGGCTCGCCTGCAATTGAAGATTGTCGCGGACTCGAATCGGCGGAACCATCAGACCGAGTTCGAGCGCAATTTGCTTTCTGAGATTTGTGATCCGCTGGAAGAGATCGCCGCCGGCTTCTTCGTCCACCATGGAGACCAGGCCGTAACCGATTTCCACCTCGATAGGATCCACCTGCAGATAAGATTCAATTTTTTCTTCCTTCTTGGGAGCGGCTTGCGCTTCAACTGCAGCCTTCGGAGGTTCCTTCGCCATAATCTGCGAACGCATGTATCCGGCGGCGGTAATGAGTGAAGCAAGCGCAAGAAATGGTACGGTCGGCAGGCCCGGAATTATCGCGAAAAATCCTAGCGTGCCGCCCGCGATGTACAGCGCCTTCGGCCGCGAAAAGAGCTGGGCCTTTAATTCCACATCGAGTTGATTTCCCGATCCACTTCTTGTGACAACCATGCCAGCCGCCGTGGAAATGACAAGCGCAGGAATTTGTGTCACCAGACCGTCACCGATCGTCAACAGCGTATATCTTGCAAGCGATTCCTGGAAAGTCAGATCCATCTGGACCATTCCGATAATGAATCCACCTATGATATTCACGAGAATGATCACTACTCCTGCAATCGCATCGCCGCGCACAAACTTACTCGCGCCGTCCATCGCTCCAAAGAAGTCGGCCTCCCTCTGCAATCTTGAACGGCGCTGCCTCGCCTCCTGTTCATTTATAAGACCGGAGTTCAGATCCGCATCGATGCTCATCTGTTTTCCGGGCATCGCATCTAAAGTAAATCTTGCCGCCACCTCAGCTATTCTGCCCGAACCTTTTATGATAACCACAAACTGTATGGTCGCGAGAATAATGAATATGATCACGCCGACCACATAATTTCCTTGTACCACGAAAGATCCGAATGCGTGGATGACTTCACCGGCATATCCCCGGCTGAGAATCGATCGGGCCGAAGCGACGTTCAACGACAAACGGTAAAGAGTGAGAATGAGGAGCAGCCCCGGAAAGGCGGAAAGCTCAAGCGGGCTTGTAACGTACATCGCAACCATAAGAAGGACGATCGCAAATGTTATGTTAGCAGAGATCAGGACATCGAGCATGAACGGTGGCAATGGGACGATCATAAGGGAAAGTATGAGAATCACCAGACCCGCAAGGACAAGGTCCGTGTTGCTTCCGACAAACTTAAACGCTCTACTGTTCGAAATTCTTTCTACTGCTGCCGACATGCTAATTTCTTCTCAATCTTGGTTTTCTATTTCCGGGTGAACGCGATTTCATTTGATATATATAAGCAAGTATCTGTGCCACTGCCCTGAACAGATCCGGCGGAATCTGTCCGTCGATCTCGACCGTCTTGTACAGAACTTGGGCGAGCGGTTTATCTTCCACGATAGGAACATTGTTTTCGATCGCAATCTCTTTGATCTTCTGCGCAATAAAATCTTTGCCTTTTGCAACGACTTTTGGAGCCGGCATTTCCTTTGCGTCGTATTTGATAGCGACTGCATAGTGCGTAGGGTTCGTCACAACAACGTCTGCCTTCGGCACAGCCTGCATCATTCTCATCCGATGCCGTTTAATCATCTCGCGGCGGATTCTTCCCTTGACTGCCGGATCGCCTTCTTCCTGCTTGTGCTCTTCCTTTACTTCCTGCTTGGTCATTCTTATCTCACGCTCAAATTTTCTCCGCTGGAAATAATAGTCGACGCCTGCAAGCGCCACGAAAGCCGATGAGACCTTCATCGCGACCGAAAATGCGCTTGTCCCCATGAACGCAAAAATTTCAGAAGGTGAGCTGTCCGTGAGTTTCACGGAACTTGATAGAAGATTCCTGACGGTAAAATATCCGAACAATCCGACGAGGCTTAATTTGAAAATGCTTTTAGTCAATTCCATCATGGACCGCTGAGAAAATCCCAATTTCTTAATCCCGTTTGCCGGATTGAAAGTGTTTCCTTTGGGCCGGAGAGGTTTCAAAGTCAAAAGAAAGCCCGACTGCAATAAGTTCGTTGTGACGCCCGCAATCATTACCACGAGAAGAATGGGCCCGACGATCAAGACAAACCTCAGCAAAAGAGAAAATGCAAGTGCACCGAGATTACCTTCGTTCAGATCGTATCCATGAGAAAGAGAGAGGAAATCTCTCATGATGTCCGCAATCTGTGCAACAAATTGTCTGCCGAGCATATACATGATCACCGTTCCAATCAAAAGCACTGCTGCTGTGGTGAGTTCGATACTCTTGGCAACTCTGCCGTCACGTTTCAACTCCCGACGCCGTTTCGGCGTTGCCGGTTCGGTTTTTTCTTGAAAACTCTGCTCAGCCATTAGTCATTGTCCATATTTCGCATAGTCATTTGCATTGCGGATACCCTCACATCAGCCTAACCATTTCGATTACATCTCTCTCGAAAGCGCCCAACAGTTTTCCAAAAACAAAAACGAAAAAAGGAAGCGAAGCCATAATCGTAAAGAGCCCGATGCCGGCTTTGAGCGGCATTCCGACAAAAAACACATTAAGCTGCGGAACCATTCTTGAAATTATTCCCATCAGGACATCGGTGAGGAACAGGGAAACGATAACCGGCGCTCCGACTTTTATTGCCGTCAGGAAAACCATGCCCGTCAGATGAACAAACGTACTCACGACCCCTTCGCTTATCTTCAATCCAGATACTGGTACAGCAGTGTAGCTCATCTTCAATGCTTCCACGAGGAAAAGGTGCCCATCCAAAATGAGGAAGATGAATATCGCGACGATGTACTCAAACTGGCCGATGACCGGAACGTTGAACCCGTTCTGGCGATCGATCACGCTTGATATTGAAAAACCCATGACAATCCCGAAAAGGTCTCCGGCATAAACGACGCCGTGAAAAATAATTCCAAGGGAAAATCCTATTGCCGAGCCCACGATGGCTTCCTGGATTCCCAGGATAATGAGCGAGCCGAGATCAAGCGATATCGTCGGATTGGCGGATGCGATCAACGGGAAAATTGCAAATGCGAAAAATGCCGCCGCCCAGATCTTGAGTTGTCCGGGGATTGCCTGGTTACCATACAACGGCGCAGTGGCAAACATCGATGCAGTTCTGATAAAGACCAGCAAGAAGATCACGAATTTTTCTGCGTAGAAATTCATCTTAGTTTCTTTGCTTTTCTATTTTCGCGGCACTCTACCTGTAAACTTCTTGTCTTCATTTCAATGTCGGAATTATCTCGAATATGTGTTTAGCGAAATCAAGAACCTTCTCCATCATGAAAGGAAGAAGAATGATGCAGACAATTCCGATCGCTATGATTTTCGGAACGAACGTCAGCGTCATCTCATTGATCGAAGTTGCAGCCTGGAAGATCGAGATCATTAAGCCGACGATGACGGAAACCAGAAGTGCCGGTGCGGCCACTATGAAAACCGTATAAAAAGCGTCCCGTGCTATTCCAATTACAAATTCTTCTGTCATTTCTTCCTCATTTGAAACTCTGCACAAGCGAGCCGACCAGCAAATACCAGCCGTCGACCAGGACAAACAAAAGTATTTTCATGGGAAGCGAAATCATCATTGGCGGAAGCATCATCATTCCCATGGACATGAGAATGCTTGCAACGATCATGTCTATCATCAGGAAAGGGATGAAAATCAGGAAGCCTATTTCAAATCCGATCCGCATTTCACTGATCGCGAACGCAGGAATTATCACATAGGTCGGTAGATCGTCGGGAGTCTGCGGGCGGTCCAAGTTTGCCAGATGTACCATCATGGCGAGATCTTTCTCGCGGGTCTGCCTGAGCATAAAAACGCGGATAGGTTTAACGCCGGCATTGTAAGCCGAGTCGATTGAGATTTCATTCTTCAAATAAGGCTGGAAAGCCGAATCGTTAACCTTGCTCCAGGTCGGTGCCATGACAAAGAAGGTCAGGAACATCGCCAGCCCGATCAGAAGCTGCGAAGGAGGCATAGTTTGAGTGCCGAGCGCCTGTTTGAGGAAATAAAGAGCGATGACTATCCTTGGAAAAGCGGTAGTCATAATCAGAATTGCCGGCGCAAGAGAAAGTACCGTCATGAAGAAAAGTATTTGAAGAGTGACCGCGACGTCCTGCGGCTTCGTCGCCTTATCGACTCCAAGCGTGACTTTGGGAATCGGGATGGAAGTCTGCGCATGTAAGGAGGGCACGACCACCGAGAAGCAAACAAGAATCAAGGACAAGGCAATAATCTTTTTCATCTGAGCGAAAACCCTTTCAGGATTTCTGCAAAGCCTTTTCCATGACCGGCAGCCTCGGAAGTTTCAAGTTTATTCAATATTTCGGAGTCGGTTATTTCCCCGAGGGTGGCAATATTATTGTCGCTTACGCCAACCAGCATGACTTTGTTGAACACCCTTACCAGATAAATTGCTTTCTTCGGTTGGAGGTGGAGAGAGGTCAGGACCTTCAAATTATTATTTACAAAATGGGGTCTGGCGTGGAAATATTTCCGAACGACAAACAGAACTCCGAACATGAGCGCAATAATAAAAACAAGGGTCAGAAAAGTCTTCAAGATGAGCCAGTCCATGATTATTCTATCCAATCTTTCCTTTTACTTGCATTCTTCTACTTCTTCAGTCCTTTCAGCCTCTCGACAGGATCAACCATGCTGGTTATCCGAATTCCAAAATGTTTATCGACTACCACAACTTCACCCTCCGCCATTTTCCTCCCATTAACAAGGATGTCGACGGGCTCGCTAACAAGCTTGTCGAACTCAATAATTGATCCGCGTCCCAATTCAAGGATATCTTTAATGACCATGGAGGTCTTCCCGAGTTCTACACTCACGTTGAGATTTAAATCGAGAAGTAGATCGATCTTATTTTCCTTCCCGCTCGGACCGTTAGAGTCACCGCGGTTTGCATCGGACAAATTTTCAAATGCAGGGTCCTTTATGCTTTTGGCGGAAGGACTGCTTTCTTTGGGTTGCTTTACGATTTCGGATGCCTGTTTTTTTTCGTCTGCCATTTAATTATTCTCCGTTTTGTTCCTCTTCGGAAGCCGTTCTGACTATTTTAACTGCCTTATGATCATCGTGGACGCCGACTCTCGCAAAAAATTTTGTACGCGAAGCTATCTTCACCGGGAGCAAGCCGTCCCGCTTGGAGTCCAGAATTATCACGTCTCCCATCTGGAGCCCGATCAAATCTCGCAGCGTTATCATGGATTTTCCCAAAATTACGCTTACCGGAAGCTCCGTCGTGGAAATATTCTTCAACGTTGCCTCTGATTTCATTCTCTGTCCGGTCGCACCGCCCGCGAGAGGAGCAACATACTGCAAATTCAGCCGCTGGATAATATCCTCCAGAGAAAACGTCGGGAAGCACACGTTCATGAGGTAGCCTGTGTTCGCAATCTGGACATCGAAAGAAACGATGAGGACTATTTCGCTTGCGGGGGCAATTTGAAGGAAATCTGCTTCGCTCTCGAATCGCTCCAGCTTGAACTTCAGGTTGCTGATAGACCTCCAGGCATTCTGCAGATCAGAGAGAGCTTTGTCTATCGTGGTTTTCACCAGGCTCTTCTCAATTTCAGTAACGGCGCGGAGTTTTCTGTTCGGTTCCGCCGCACCGCCGCCGAGCAGCCTTTCGACAATCGCAAAAACCAACGTGGGAGAAAACTCCAGCACCCCTCGCCCCTCAGCATTTTCCATGTTGAACACATAGAGACAGGTAGGACTGCCGATCGAGAGTTGATATTCGGAATAGAAGAGCTGGTCAACGGAGCTTACTGAAATAGAAACTTGCGTTTGAAGTTTCGAAGCGAGGTAAAAGCTGAAAAGCTCTGCGAATGTCTCATGTACGGCTTGAAGAATCCTCAATTGATTTTTTGACACACGGTTCGGTCTGCGAAAATCAAAGCCTTGGACTTCATGTTCCTCCTTCTGAACGGCCTCCTTCGTCTCTGCGGGAGATTCTTTCCCGATTCCGGCAAGGAGACTATCTATTTCTGATTGCGAAAGTACTTCAGGCATTTTCTTCTCACTGAATTATGAACTTGCTGAAATAAACATTGATCACCGAACCCGTCATCAACTCTTTGTTGACCTGTGACTTTATGGAAATCTTCAGGCTGTCCCTCGATACCGCCTCGTCAAGCTCCGGCAAGGTTTTACTGGACAAAATCCCTATGATCGAATCATGAATTTGAACATCCCGCTTTTCCAATTCCTTGACGGTCTCCTCCGAAGTTACTTCCAATCCGACCGTGGTCAATAAAAATCTCAACCCGTTTGTCCCCGCGGGGTTTACGATCAGATCTTTCACGATATAAACATGATCAAAACTTGGATCGGCTCCACCTCTCTGAGTAACGGCCACCTGCTTGGTCGATGGCGTCGCCCCTTGAGAGTCCGTGCCACCATGTCGAAGCAGGAATCCGACAAGGAAATATGCACCTACCAATTGTAAAGCCACGACGGAAATTATCATGAATGGCTTCTTGGATTTGGCCGCGGGTTTTTCGGCAATCGTCCCGCGTGCAGCATCTGCGATTTGTTGAACTGTTTCCGCCATTTTAACTAAGCCTCGTATTCATAGTTTTATTATCCACAGCACCATTGAACTCAACCGGTATGCCGATATGATTGCGCGAATTCGAAAAAATTAGAGGCTTTTGGACAGGTCCAGATCTTTGAAGTGCTTAATATTGAGCAAGTGGTTAATATTGTGATGAGGACTGGAAAGGGCTTGTGAAACTTGATATGTTCTAAGAATCGAGTGCTTGAACTGTGGATGCGGATAAGCTTGCGGCGAGTCCCCCGCTTTCTAACTCTCCGACTTGTTTTCCACCTTTGGCAATGCCACTCTTCGTCGGTATTCAACTACCTTGTCAATAATAACATCGACTTCATCCTTGACCCTGATCCTCCGTGTCGTCGTCAGAGTGACAATTGTGTCGTGAGCTTTTTCAATTGTTTCTATCAGCTCCGCATTGACGACGATTTCCTCTCCATTTATCTGAGTAAGTCGAATCATGTTGCACCTCACCATTGACCTTGCCCTTCCCTCTCCTACTTCAGGAGAGGGTCGGGTGAGGTCTATCATTTAGATTTTACCTTATACTATTGACCAAGTCGCTCAGCATCGAGCTGCTTGTCGTTATCACCTGTGCGTTTGCCTGGTATCCTCTTTCGGCCACGATCATGTTGGACAACTCGGTTGCCAGATCGACGTTCGATTGCTCAAGCGAGCCACTGACTACCTGCGCCGGTATGGCAGTTCCTGCTTCACCGATTATCGCATTGCCGGTACTCGCAGAGACTCCGTATAAGTTTCCGCCCTTTCTGATGAGCCCGCCGGGGTTGTCGAAAGTTGCGACCATTACTTCACCAAGCGTCCTTGTGGTTCCATTTGAGAATTCGCCAATGATCTTACCGTTCTGGTCAATCGATTCGCTCGTAAGCGTGCCGAGCCCGTAACCGTCCTGCTGACCGGAAACGGTTGTCGACGCGCCGCTCATCTGTGTCAAGCCAGAAAAGTCTCCTTTCGCACCGACATTAAGACTAAGGCTTATCAGATCTGCACTTAAGTTTGCCGCATCGCCAACTTTACGGGGATTGATCTGTAGAGTTGTAGAGCCGTCGTCAAATGTGAAAGTGTTCAATGAACCATCGTTGTTGAAGACCGCTGTGCCGCTTCCGCCGCCGGTTATTTCTGCTGGATCACTAACGGAAGCTTTCCACGTCCAAGTGTTCGGACGGGTAACGTCGCGCGTGAATGCAAGTGTAACGTTATATTGATCGCCGAGCGAATCGTAGATCGTCGTGGAAATATTCTGCTGGACGTCTGTCGCCGCCTGGGTCTGGCTCCAGTCTCCCGGACTCGCGCTGAAAACGCCGTCGAATCCGGTTGAAGGAGTTGTCCCGTCGGTTATATCGACGTTAGTAATCGCATGAGCCGAGCCGCCATCTCCGTTGATTGTCAATGCACCCGTATCAGGATCTATCGTCGTGCCGGTAGAATTTGAAATTCCGAAAGCGGCATTGACACTTTTAGCGAGGTCACCGTAGGTGGTGCTCGCACCGGTTACCTGCAGCACGCCTTGTGTAACGGAAGTGTCGTTTACTTTTGCATTAATGTCGATATCGTCGTTGTTTTGAATCCCCATGCTTTTACCCAGAGCATTTCTCAAATCTGTCAGAAGGTCTGCGGACGTCGCTACGTGCGAGAATTCCTGCGTGGTAAGAGTTCCGCCGTTCACCGCCAATGTTTTCGGATTCGCAGCTTCCATTGCAGATTGAAGCACCGGGTTGGTGCTTGTTATCTGTACCGAATGTGTGTTGGTAGCATCACCGTTCACTATTTTAATCGTACCCGTCGCGGCATCAACTGAAGCGGTAAGAGGCGATGTACCACCAAATTGCTGATTCAAGCTGTAGTTTATTTCATTCACAAGATCCTGCAGTGTGTGAAAGTCCCCTTTCCCATTCCCGGAATCCACGGAGACATAGGTATATGTGTTTGCTGTTCCATCAACAGTCACGGTCAGGGTGGTTGAATCAGGCACCATGCCGGTTACGATGTGGTTGTTTCCACCGCCGTTGTCCGCAGCTAAGAGTCCTTCGACATCATAACTACCGTTGTCGATAGCAAAGACCGAATTTGATTTAAGGATTGTCCCAAGTGGCGTCTGAGAGGAATCAAGGTTTCCCGTAAGTTTTATGTAGGTCGACGCTTTTGCAGGTGACTTCTGTCCAAAAGGAATCGATATATCCTGGACCGCAGAGCCGACAGGCAAATCGCCTTGAGCATCGGCAACCTTTCCCTGGACGATGGCGCCTGTACCGGGATCGACCAATCTTCCCGTTCCATCGAACTGGAACGCACCGGCGCGAGTATAGTATTGATCGCCGTTCAAGTTTACGATGAAGAAACCATCTCCTTGTAGAGCAAGATCGGTGGTCTGGCCGGTGGTTTCGAGATTTCCCTGACTCATTAGTGTGTCAATAGATTGGACGGTCATTCCGAGACCGACTTGAATCGGATTTGTTCCGCCGCTGAGTGCGGTCGGTCCGGTCGCGTTTCGCAGGATTTGATCAAACGCTTCGCTGAACGTGACCCGGCTTGACTTGAAACCGATCGTATCAACGTTCGCGATATTGTTTGCGATCGTGTCCATCATTGTTTGATGATTCGTTAGACCGGAAACAGCTGAGGTGAGAGAACCGCTGAATGGCATTTTATAACCCTCCTATGTTTTTTTGTTTAAGCGCTTCAGTCAGTCGGCGCCTAGAGGGCTCCTCCGTACGAATACGGAGTCCAGCCCCGATTGTTTATTATTTGTTAATTAAAACTGCACTGTCGATGTTCGTAAAAACATTTTCACTTAGACTATCCCCGTCAACGGCAGTCACGACAGTGCGATTCTTTACGTTGACGATGTAACCAACATTCTTCATGATGACAAGTGAATCCTGCGCGCCCTTCTGGCTTGCCCGGTCGACCGCATCTGCGAGTTGCTTGACGTCATCATCGGACAATTGGATATTTCGAGATTCCAGACGGGATTGGGCATGATGAGAAAACTTCAACCGGTCGATTTCCCCGCGCAGGACTTCGTCAAATGATTTCCCGGTCGGCTGTCCGACTGGCGGGGTCGAACGCAGTCCATCCACTCCTCCAATCGGAACGAACGGAACTTTTATGCCGTCAATTTCCTGTGCCATAAAGACTTTCCTATACTCTTAATTACCGCTGCCGAAAATCTCTTCGACATCGGATAAATTGATCTCCTCGCCGTTCACGATAAGCACCGTGCCGCTTGAACTGTACTTGACTCCTTGCACAACTCCGAGAGAATAGGACGATGTGGAAACTGAGTTCCCGGCGGAGTCGGTCGCACTGACAGAAAAGGTGTAATCACCTGCTTGCAGACTGTTCCCAGAGTCATCTTTTCCGTCCCACGAGATCGTATTGTCACCGGCCAACTTAGGGCCGGCGTCTATCGTACGTACCACGTTGCCAGCGGAATCTTTAATTTGCACCTTGACGTCGGCGGCGTTTCCGTTCAGCGTAACACCTACGGACGGGAGAGCGGTTCCGTCGTAAACTATCGTAGATGAGTTCGCTTTGATTTGTTTGCCGATCAATGTTGCTGCCATGGTATTGTTTATGGATTGCGTCAATACCAGGTTTGCGTTCGTTGCATTCTGGATATTCGTATTCATCGTCTGCAGCTCACTGACTTGACTGAACTGGGCAAGCTGAGCGGCGAGATCCGTACTCTGAAGAGGATTCGTCGGATCCTGATTCTTCAGTTCGGTAATCAGCATGTTAAGAAAATCATTCTCATTGAGATTTGCCGCCGAAGATAACCCCGCCGATTGTGAAGAAGACGATGACGATGTTGCCGTGGCTGACGCAGCTGCGCCGGTCGTGGAATCGATTTGATTAAGTATCATGTCAACTCCTCATTCTTATAGAATATGCAGGATCGGAGACTGCAACCGACAACTTATTTTTCAGACTTCTCGCATCCACTTTCCGGTCTCCGATCATATTATACTTTCACTTCGATTGTGTTATAGCCGAAGCTCCTCGCCGCTTCTACGGAATTGCCTTCAGCTGAAAATTTCTGAGGATTTTTTCTCGACTGCTGCTGCTGCCTCTGCGATTCGCCTCCCGTTAGATTCACTGACAGATGAGACAATGACACGCCGTTCGAGTTGAGCATCTCTCTCATTTGGGGAATAGACGACTCCAAATAAGTGCGCGCGTCGGAGGTCCTCACATTAAACTCTGCGCTGATCTTACCGTTGTCACTTGCAACCCTGAGAACAACCGATCCAAGGGATTCCGGTTCCAGCCTGACACTCACGACAGTTTTGTTCTCCTGCACCATCATCTTTGCTTCGCGTATAATATTCTGTGCGACTTGGGATATGTCCGGCTTTGATGGGGCTGCATCACGGCTTTCTTCGACGGCGCTTGAAAAGTCCTGCTTGAACCGGACATCGTTCTTAGGATCCGTTGAAATGCCAGCATAGATATCAGTACCGTCATGCTTCGTCAGGTCAGCAAAACTGTCCTTTGAAGACCCTTGTCTTTCCGCGTCAGGTGAAACCTTTGAGGGAGATTTGTCGGGATTTGCAGAAATGTTCTCGACCTTAATGCCAGTTTGATTGTCACGGTCTATAGAAGGTTTGCCTGCTTCCTCGGATGATTTCACCGCTGGCTGCAATGCGGATGCATTCGACAAATCTTTACCAACCAGCGCGGAAGGAATTTCCGCTGCGGGTATCTTCCCAGTTGAACTCTGAGACGGCTGAGCATCTTTTGCTTGAGTAATTCCGTTCTTTGTTGAGGTCTGCAGAACTCTGAATGCTTGAGGAGTGATTTCAGCTACTGTTCGCGAGGACACAGTTTGCGGATTACCTTTGTTGGGTTGCGATCCGGAACGCGAAAGATCAGCTAAAATTTCTTCCAGCTCATTCGACGATTTCTTATTTACCGAACTGTTCAATGAGTCGGACAAGATTTTCAGGAGACTTTCTTTCATCACTGGATTTTCTCCTGCCTTCTTTGAAAGCATCGACATGAAGCTGATTCCGGAAAATCGCGAGGACGAACTTGCAGAATTATCATCTAAATAACCTCGCGAGCTTGTCAGAAGTGCGGCCAACTGCTGTTCTATCTTCGCAGTAACCTTAAAAGACTCTGGGGAATCTGATTTATCGTTACCCGTGCCGACATCGGGCTTGCAGGCAACTTGTGCAGGTGATTCTGCGGAAAAAATCCCGAGAATTAACGATGCCAACTCAGAGTAGTCTGTGTTATTTGTCTTCTCATTTCTTGGGTTTTCGCTCTCGGAGGTAAGTGATCCGTTATGCGGGAACACGTTAGCATATTCACCAGGTCGAGATTTTCCATTCATCACACCCATTGGGCAGCCGGAGGTGCCTATCAGAAGATTGTCCAACAATTTTGCAAACGGTTGATCCGATGGGGAACCATCGCCAACGGTGTTATTAGTGCACTGGCTTTTCATGGTCGAGATTGCCATTGATGGATTTTGAGCCGGATCAACATAGGAAGACATTGCTTGAGACTGCATATTTATTTTCCCTTGCCCAAACTGGTCATAAGTTTAGCAGCACGTGCTGGATCAAGCTCACCGAGAATTTTCGCAGCCTGCTTTTTCTGAACGCTCGACAAGATGAATATGATGTCTTTGTCGTCTAAATTTCTCATTATTTTCGCTACGGCTGCCGGGTCCATGTCACTATAAGCGCCTGCCAGCTCCTTTCGGCGTTCGCTGTTCCATGAATTGACCTGACCCTGAAGCTGTGTAATCACCACATTATCATCGGTATTTTTCCTCTGAAGTTGAGATACCACAGAATTCAACTGCCTGATTGAATCGTCCCTCATTGATATCGAGTCATTCTTCTCCGCCAGCATTGTTTTTAAAGTATTTATGGTTTCGTTCGATCCCTTCGTAGAATCACTCGGCTCAACAGGAGTCTCCGCTGCTGGTACACTCGGTGGAGGCGTCACGGTTGACTTCAGCTTGCCATCATTAGTGTCAGAATCTCCTCCGTTAAACATCCATGGATATTTCTCGGAGACGAAATACATTCCACCCGTAATGACAGTGAAAGTCATTGAAAATCCGAGAACGTATCCGAGGGCAGTTTTCATATCTAGGCACTCATTCGCTGGGCAATGGCATCAATTAGGACCTGCTCTTTTCGATCTAGTTCTCTTCTGGCTTCTTCCAGCCGTTTCTCCTTCAGATGCTCAATCGCTTCACGATCTTTCTTAACCTCAAGAACCTCGTCTATCTTTTTTGTCTCAAATTCCGTCAGGCTATCGATCCTGGCATTCTCGAACCGGATCTCTTCCGATATTTTCTTGATGTAGTCGTGGTGTGTTACGATGTCGGCGGCTTTTATTTTACCGTTCAGCGGAGAGGCAGAGAGTAGTCTCTCGCGTTCATCTTCAAGTGTCTCAAGATTTTCCTGCTCCTGCAGTATGCGTTTCTTCACCTGAGCAAGCTCACGCTGAATTTTCTTTTCCTGTATTTCTTTGACTCTTATTACTGATTGAAGCCTGAATTTGAATCGCGCCATTTTATATCATCCTCACCATTTTGGTCACATCCTGATTCCGTTCACTTGCATTGCGGCTCCTCATCCATGATTGGCCCGAATCAAAGCGTGGCAAGTTCCGCCAGCTTGTTTATCGCACCGTCCAAGTCCGACGATTCATCCATTCCCTGCTTAAGGAACGACCTGATCGGCTCGATCATAGAAATAGACTTGTCAATTTTCTGATTACTTCCCTTCACGTAGGCTCCTATATTGATGAGATCTTCAGCTTCGCGGTAAGTTGAAAGGAGATCCATTATGCAGCCCGCGGCTCTTCGATGATCCGCGGTTGTAATATCGGGCATAACGCGCGAGACGCTTTCGAGGACATCTATCGCAGGATAATGTCCCGCCGATGCCAGCTTTCGCGAAAGAACGACATGTCCGTCCAGAATTGAACGGGCGGCATCGGCGACCGGCTCATTCATGTCGTCGCCCTCGACCAGCACGGTATATAATCCGGTGATACTGCCATTTTTTGCGTTTCCGGCCCGTTCGAGCAGGCGAGGAAGAAGTGCGAATACGCTCGGCGTGTAGCCTTTTGTGGTCGGCGGCTCGCCAATTGTCAATCCGACTTCTCTTTGTGCCATGGCGACACGAGTAACCGAATCCATCATCAAAAGAACATCGAGTCCTTTGTCCCTGAAAAATTCTGCTATTGTGGTCGCGATCATTGCTGCCTTCACGCGGATGAGAGATGCCTGATCGCTTGTCGCCACGACGAGAACGCTTTTTTTCAAACCTTCCTCGCCAAGTTCCTTTTCTATGAAATCCCTTACTTCCCTTCCTCTCTCTCCGACGAGTGCAATCACATTTACATCGGCACTCGATTTTCTAGCGATCATGCCAAGGGCGACACTTTTTCCAACCCCGCTTCCTGCAAATATCCCTATCCTCTGACCTTTCCCAATTGTCAGAAGTGCATCGATGGAACGGATTCCAGTCGAAATCGGATTGGTTATTCTTTTCCTTTCTAAAGGATTTGGCGGAGCATGATGGATTGATCGAATCTCTTCAGGTTCGACCGGTCCGTTCGCATCCATCGGTTTCCCCAGTCCATCCAGGACTCTGCCCAGCAGTCCCATGCCGACGCCGACGGAAAAACTCTTCCCGCTCGCGACTATCTCGCTGCCGGGGCTTATGCTGGATGCACTTCCGAGGACCATGGACAAAACTTTGTTACTCCTGAATCCCACAACTTCGGAAAGGCACAGATCCTCGCCCTCCCGCGATTTGATGCTGCAGACATCACCGAGTGAAGATGTCGGACCTACGGATTCAATTACCAGTCCGATTACATCCGATACTCGGCCATTCACCTTGATCAAATCGAGTCTGTCCAGCTGCTCGATATATTTGTCGATGTGTTCCAAAACCGCGCTCATTATTTAGCCAGTTCTGAAAAAGCCTCTTCTATGAGGTCAAACTGCGTTGAAATTCTCGCGTCGATATTTCCAAGCTCGCTTTCGATAATACATCCGCCTCGCTCAACCTTGTTGTCCGATTCTATAGCGATTTCCTTGACGGAATCGGCATAGCTGCTGAGATCGTTTCGATGTTCTCTTATATATTCTTCATCGGAAGGATTAATGTGAATCTTTATTCGTTCAACTCCGATGATTTTTCTGATCGCTTCACGCGAGCGGGCCAGAACGGCGCTTTCATCCAGGGCGATTTCACGTGCCACGAGTCGTCTGGCAACCGCCAGCGCAAGCGTCACGATCGCTTTGTCGTATTCTCTGTTGTATTTTTCGATTTCGCCGGAAAACTCATGCACCATGGCAACGAAGTCGCCCACGATGCCTTCGACCTTTTTTTCGTACTCGGCCTGGAGCAGTTTCGTAGCTTCCGTTTTTCCTGCCTCGAACCCTTCTTCGTACGCTATCGTAACTTCGTTTCGTGAAGAGCCGTCAGCGCGGCCGAATTTTTCAAAATCATCTTCCGATCTTTCTCTGGCAACAGAATTTTCAGCATCGAACTTCAATACTTTATCGGCGTCGATTTCTTCCAGGAAGCTTCTATAGTCCGCTATCTTCATCCTGGCCGGTACCGAATTTACTTTTATGACATTCAAATTTTTGCGGTCGTATTTTTCCTTAGACAAAGACATCTTCCGGCCCTCCTCTTCCGCCGATTACTATCTCTTCGTTTTCTTCCAATTGACGAATTACTTCTATGATCCTTGTTTGTGCAGCTTCAACATCGCGAAGCCGGACAGGGCCCATGAACTGCAATTCTTCCTTTATCATGTCGGTAGCACGCTCTGACATGTTCGAAAATATCTTTTGCTTCAGCTTCTCGTCTGCAATCTTAAGCGAGAGTGTAAGGTCTTTTTTGTCAACTTCACGGAGGATTCTCTGGACACTCCGGTCGTCGATATAAAGGACGTCTTCAAACATGAACATCAACCTCTTCACCTCGGTGGCAGCCTGCGGGTCGCGCTGTTCGATCGAACCCATGAGAAACTTTGCTTGAATGACGCCAACCTTGTTCAAGATCGCTGCCATTAGCCTGGCGCCGCCGCTGGAAGTACTATTTTCATTTATTACTTCTTCTGCAACCTGGTCTACGACGTTTTCAATCTCTCCTACAAGGCTCGGCGCCACCCTTCCGAGCGTGGTAATCCTAAATGCGACGTCCGCGCGAAGCTCTTCCGGAAACGCTTCTAACACGTCCGCCGCAAGCTCGGAGGCAAGATTGCTCAATATCAATGCAATTGTCTGCGGGTGTTCCTTCTGCAAAAAGTTGGCAAGCTGTTTGGGCTCCGCTTTCTTCAAAACCGAAAAGCCTTTTATCGTCGTAAGCTCTTTCACTTTTTCTATTATCTCACCTGCTTTTACCGAACCCAACGCTTTTTCCAAAACAGAATGCGCATACTCAATCCCTCCCTTGACGATATACTCCTGTGCGAGACCCAGTTGCTGGTATTCTTCCATTACCTTGTTTATGACATTCGAATGAACTCCCTGCATGTTCGTGATTTCTACGGTGAGCTTCTCGATCTCGGTTTGATCGAGATGTTTGAATATGTGAGCTGCACTTTCGACGTCCAAAGCGATCATCAACACAGCCGCCTTCTGTCTTCCCGTCAACTGCTCGTATGTGATCGCCCGCGCAATTTCTCTAGACATTATGATTATTCTGCCTTCTTCTTCTTGTCACGTGCCGTGCAGTTCCTTATTCACCTTCCGTTAGCCAAACCTTGAGAAGGTTAGCAGCATCCATCGGTTTGCTCTGAATATAGCCGCTGACGTCCTCTCTGACTTTATTAGCCCGCAATACATCTTCTGAATACTCTGCTGCCTGGATTCTCTCCATTTGATCGGGGATATGAGCTGCGCCAGACGGAGAAGCCTGCAAGGTCGGCTTCGAATGCAACAGGATCGGCTGCGGTATCGCAAGTTCACTTTTTCGCAGCTTCTTGAAAATAGAAAGAAACACTGCCACCGCCCCTATCATTGCTGCAAGGATAATCAGCTTGTTCGCATAATCCTGAATCTGAAATCCCGGTTTCGGTTTAAGCGTGAAAACCTGTTCACTGTTTTCGAACGGAATATTTATCAATGACACGTCATCTCCGCGTGTCGCATCAAAGCCTATCGCCGTTTTTACGATGTTAGTCAGCTGAACAATTTCACTTTCGCTTCTCGGCGTGTAGGATACGCTGCTCTGGCCGTTCTTTTCTATCGACGTGTATTTCCCATTGACCAGGACTGCAGCAGAGAGTTTCTTTATTCCCCCTGTATTTCCGACAATTTTTTCGACGGTTTTGCCGACATCGTAGTTCGTCACTGAGTTTGTTCGGGTCGAATTATTCGCGGTGCTGTCGCTGGGTGCAGATGAGCGTTCTTGCATGGTTTGCTCACTCAGGATGACACTGTTGGGATCATACTGCTCGGTTGTCTTCTCCACTTGATTGAAATCGAGTTGCGCTGTGATCCTGACTATTGCATTCCCCGATCCTAGAACGCCGTCCAGCATCGTTTGTGTTTTATTTGCCAGATAAGATTCGACTTTACTTTGTATGTCGTACTGTGACGCCGACATGCCTTCGAGACCGTCGCTCTTGGTCGACAACAAATTCCCTCTTGAATCTACAATGGTAACGTCGTTAGCATCGAGGCCCTCTACACTTGCTGCCACCAATCGCTGGACTCCGCTGACCGCGTCCGGGCTGATGTGAGCTCCATCCTTCAGTTTCAAAAACACCGACGCCGTAGTTTTCTTCTGTTCACTTTCAAAAAGAGCCTTCTCCGGAATAACGATGTGGACGCTCGATCCATCAACCTCGTCAAGCTGGAGTATGGTCTTTTCCAATTCGCCTTCAAGCGCCCTTTTGAAATTTACCTTTTGTGTAAAGTCTGTCATGCCGAACGACGGCTTATCGAAAATCTCATAACCTACGACGCTTGTCTGTGGAAGTCCTTGACCTGCCATCTGAAGACGCAGTTCATAAACTCTATCCTTCGGTACAAGTATAGCCTTCCCGTCGTCGCCGATCTGGTACTCCACCGAACTCTGTTTCAGTTTGTCAATTATTTTTGAAGCGTCCTGCGCATCAAGGTTTGAGAAGAGGACTCCAAAGGTCGGCTTGTTCGCCCACGTTATCAGCATATAGAGAGCAACAACCGATGTGATTACCGCAAGTACGATACCGACCTTTTGACCGAGAGTCAGCCTCTTCAAAACCGTATTCACTTGTGAAGTGTAGCCCGAAACCGAATTAGCCATGTCTCAAAAATCTATATTTGCATTTGCATTATTTGTTTGTAGGCATCCAGCATCTTGTTTCTAACCTGAAGCAAGAGGTCGAAGCTTACCTTAGCTTTCTCGACGGCAACCATGACTTCATGGACATCCGCTGCCTCTCCTGATGCCATCTTATCGATGGCGTCGTTAGCGCTGTTCTGCAAATCGTTAACGTTGCCTATGAACCCTTCGAGAGTTTCCTGAAAACTCTTTGTAACGTCTTCGGCGCTCTTGCCAGCAGAAATATCTGTGTTTATCTGACTCATCGCCGACTGAATATCGCCAACCTGCATATTATCCCTTCCTATTCACTATTTGCCCAGGCTCAACCATTGCACTGATGCCCGTCGGGGAATAAGTTTTGTGTGTATTGATTTGAAGGACTGAACCGGGGAATAATCCGGCGAAGTAAGCTCGTTCTGCCCCGGTCAGTCCGTTTTCAGGAGGAGCAATCTCTACCTGTTGATCTTTGCCCTGGAAAGTTTGCTGTGCGTTTGATGCACGGCTGGTGTTCGAAACATTATGTACATGAGTCAAACCTGTCCCGTTCAGGGGATTGGAGATCGAATCTATTCTCATGCTTTCCTCAAATATCAAGTGAATCTTTTATGATGTTCTTCGACGCGTCAATTGCGGTGACGTTCGCCTCGTAGGTGCGGGTCGTTGCAATCATATCGACCATCTCAGTAACTACGTTTACCTTCGGCTCAGTCACATATCCATCTTTGTCAGCATTGGGATTTGATGGATCGTATACAGTTTTCGTTGCCGAAGAATCCTGCACCACCTTTCCCTCGACTTCACGCACGGTATAATCGCGGCCGACGAAATTGTCCGGCAGGCTCGCAATATGACTTTGATCCGACGTAACGAGAGGGATAAGTTGATTTTTCAATTCATCGGCAAATGGAACGCTTTTTCCGGGCACAGCGAGAACTTCCTGCCGCTGATAGGGTTTCCCATCCGGTCCAACTGAATCCACGTTTGCAAGATTTGACGCAATCGCGTCCATTTTTTTTCGTTGAAGTGCGAGACCGGAAGCGCTTATATCGATTGCCGAAAATATTTTCCCGATCTTCATTGACCTTCACCATTTATACTTTTGTCTATCGATTGAAATGTTCCGGCGACTAATTTTGAAACCAGGCCGAATTGCAATTGATTTTTTGCGAGCTCCGCCATTTCGTGGTCTATATCGATATTGTTCGCTCCATTGAAATACAAGCTTGCCCGATCAACTCCCATCTCCGGCTCAACTTGTTCCACGTTGTTGCTGAGATCAACCGAGTTATTCGCTTCCGAGATAGCGTCCGAAAGCTCATTCTCAAAACTCACGTCAAGCCGCTTATAGTTTGGAGTTCCAATGTTTGCAATGTTGCTGGCAATCGCTTTGTTGCGAAGGGAAAGCGCATCTAGCTGTTTCTCAAGAAGCGGGATCCTGCTTCGGTCAAACAAATCTATTTTCATGGCTACACTCCCAAGCAATCCATCGAAGAATCTTCGAAGGGATCGACGATGTTTCCGTTAGAATTCCGCCGGGCTGTCACCAACGCTGCCAGCGCAGACGCAGCCAGCAATGCTGCGATAAGTATCAGAATCTTTTTCATCTCAACGCTCCTTAACTCCGCAGATGAGCGTCAACGTTTGTGCCAATTGGCCAGCCAAGAAAAATCGTACAATTTTGTCGAAAATCGCAGAAATTCAAGAATTCCGTCGAAGTAAGAACGTAAGAAATGATTAATATTCTCCACAGTTGCTTACTATTCGCCAAAGTATTACCTTTGTAGTCCAGATTGTGGAGGGCTGATATCCTCTAGGTGGTTTAGCCCTGATCAAGTAGGATACAGGAGATGGTGAGAAGGCTTGCACGCAGGTCGGTGTTGGCGTGTGTGCGAGGGTGAACGGTAACAGAAACGGTTTTAATATCTCAGCTCATGATGATGGAGAAATATCTCGTGACCGAAAAGAATCTTGATCAGCATGAAATAGTTCACGACACTTACCCGCTGAAGTCCTTCGGGGCGACTCGAAACTCAATAAGATCAAGGGCAAAATTCCATAAATCCCCTGGCGACTATTACTCAATTGCGTGGCCAATATTCCCCATTCACCACATACCGGCAAATTTCATTACGGAAAATGTAAGGAAATCCGAAGAATCAGCGCGGCACATCAATTGACATTTAATATGATGCCATGAACACTGTATCAGCATATACACAAGCCTATGACCCTTTAGCCGCATGTGGATCATGTTCATCAGAAGGTAGATACGCCATGTCAGCGTTGGAGGATCGGCTTGGATCGGGTAATATTTCGCCCACGACAGCGGAATACGCCACAACAGCTACTTCAATGCAGTTGAATTCACCAATTACATTCAGCAGATTGAAAATCGTGATCGCTACTCCTATAAATATCCGAGGCAGAAAGTGATGCGATTCTTCTACAACATCATTAAGCCGATCTGCGTCGTGATTTTTGTTATCCTTATATCGGTTAAAACGCCGCGTGCGGTCGACTCGAATGTGACTCCTCTTCAGATGATTTTCATGATTAAACAGCTCATTCCTCAGACGCAGGCGCTCGGATTGCTGTGGAATCAAACCAAAATTAATTCGGGCGAATATCTGCCGAAAATAGAGAGGGCGTCGGCTTCGATGGGCGTTAAAGTCATAGTTGAAGATGTCGAGGAATTGAGCGATATCTCGCAGAAATTCAGGGACCTCAAAGATAATTACCATGTCCAGGCAGTTTGGGTATTCGACAATAGCGACCCGCTTAACAGCAACATAGCAAAAGATTTCCTGATAAAGAACACTATCGTAAATGGAATCGCCCTTTTCGCCCCGAACACCGACTGGGTTTCAGCAGGGGCTTGTGCCTCTCTGCTTTCAGACGGGAGTACTGTGAAGCTATATGTTAATAAAAAGACCATTAACGCACTCGGGATAAAAGTGCCCGATAAATATCTACAAGACACACAGTTCATAGCAACAAACTGAGGCAAATAATATGAGTGTCAACCAAAACCTCGCGAACTTAAGCCTTCGCAAAAAGTTTTCTGTGATGTTGACCGTGATCATGCTTTTTGCATGGGCTTTGCTCTTCATTTACTCAAGATATTCCTTGAGCACGACCGAAAACGAGTTCAATGAAAGAGCCAACCTGCTTGCCCAAACCATGGGAGCCCAATCGCAGTTCGGACTGATGATGAGCGATGCCGGCGGACTTACTGATGCACTTAGGAACGTGATCGGCGCCGGCGATGCGGTGGCTGGCGCATTTTATGATCCGAACGGCAGGCAGCTTGCGGAGATGAACCTGAGCTCTCTCGATTGGAATCCACCTAACTTATCGTCGACTACAAAGTTGGTACAAAGTGCTGAGACTAACAACGGAACTCCCGTGGTCGTTGCAATTGCAAAGATTACCAACCAGGCAACCCATCAGAATCTCGGCTATGTAGCTGTTGCCCTTCCATCAAGGTCTCTCCGCGCGGAACAATCTAACAGCCTTTTTATTTCAATCGCATCCTTTTTGATTTTTGCGATCTTCGGATGGATTGCGATGATCCTCATGAGAAAAACTCTGATATTACCGCTTGAATCACTCAAGCAATCGGCCCAGAAAGTTGCAGCCGGAGATTTTAACACGAGAGTCGAACTTAATCGCGAGGACGAGATCGGTGAACTCGCAGCGGCATTCAACATAATGGTCGAGGACAATAAAAAATCGCTCGATGAAATAAAGCTGAAGACGCACCAGGCGGAAGAAGCGCGAAAACTTGCCGAAAGCATGCAACAAGAATCAGAGCAGCAACAGAAATATTTAAAACAAGAATTTGGAAAAATTTCAGAAGTGATCGAAGCTGTGACAAAAGGCGATCTGACCAAGGAACTCGATGTCAAGAAGAGCGACGAAGTGGCGCTTTTGATGTCTAAGATTAATCAGATGATCCAGGATCTTAATTCGCTCATCGGAGAAGTGCACACCGCCGGTAATTCTCTTGCGGAGGCGGCAAGTCAAATTTCCACAGCGGCGGAAGAAATGTCGACCGGTGCCGCCGACCAGGCCAACCAGACACACGAGGTCGCGACGGCAGTCGAGCAAATGTCAAGAACGGTTATAGACTCGTCTAAGAACGCGACAGAGGCGGCAGACATGGCGAAGAAAGCCGCAACACTAGCAAACGACGGAGAGAAAGTCTTCCAGGAAACGATCGGCGGCATGACAAAAATCGCCCAGCTTGTCAAGAAGTCGGCTGAAATTGTCGATACCCTCGGAAAATCGAGCGCACAGATCGGGGAAATCATACAAGTCATTGACGATATTGCCGATCAAACGAATTTACTGGCCCTCAATGCGGCAATCGAGGCGGCGAGAGCCGGCGAGCAGGGTCGTGGTTTTGCCGTAGTAGCCGACGAGGTTCGCAAACTTGCCGAGCGTACTACATCCGCAACGAAAGAAATCGCGGGGATGATCAAGCGAATTCAACAGGAGACAACACAGGTTGTGTCCGCCATGACGGAGAGTAATTCACAGGCTGAAAATGGAATGAGACTTGCCGACAAGGCAGCAGAATCGCTATCGGAGATTATCGCCTCCGTAAACGGCGTCGTCAACATGATCAACCAGATTGCCGTCGCCGCGCAGGAACAATCATCGGCAAGCGAGCAGATCTCACACAATGTCGAAAGTATTTCATCCGTTGCAACCAACGTGTCACAGGCAACCGTTGACCTTGCACATACCGCGGAGGACCTCAACAAGCTCACAGAACATTTGAGAGTGTTGATCGAGCGGTTCCAGCTTAATTCTAAGATTCAGCAGAAAAGTTCCTATGCCGTACGACAAAACGGAAAACTTGTAAATCTTCACGGCATGCATAAATCGTAGGAGATCACCAAGAGGAGAATCAAGATGAATGCGAACTCACAAACGAACGAAACAATCTATCAGCTCGTAAGTTTCGTGGTTCAGAACGAGGAGTTTGGAGTCGACATACTTAGGGTACAGGAAATAATTCGCACAGTCGAAATCACTCGTGTTCCGAAGTCTCCGGTTTTTGTCGAAGGGGTAATAAATTTGCGCGGGAAGATAGTCCCTGTTATCGATCTGAGAACGCGCTTCGGCATAGAAAAGAAAACCCATGACAATGAGACCAGGATAATCGTCGTGGAGCTGCCCGACAAAGTGGTCGGGTTTCTTGTCGACATGGTGAAAGAAGTCATCCGGGTTGAAAAGAGTGTAATCGAACCGCCTCCCGAGTTGACAACTAACATAAATGCGAATTACATAACCGGCGTTGCAAAACTACAAGACAGGCTGCTGATTCTCCTTGATCTTGATAAAGTCCTGTCATCGGACGAGCAGGAACATTTGGCCGACATAGGGACGGAAAAGGCCGGTTGATTATATTGCTAGCGGAGCGAAACTAAATTCATAAGAATCGATTGAGGACAAAATCGGCGACAGATGAATTCGATGAATCCAATGCGAATAACGGCAACTTTCGGAGCAACCGCATTAGTCCTCATTCTGCTGACGATCGGAAATAATCCTTGGTATATAACCTGTGCGAGTACGATTATCCTTGCCGCTGCCGGATTTTTCCTGTACCGATCAGTAATTTCACCTTTAAATGTCCTATCTGAAGCGGCTCGAAGAATATCAAAAGGCGAGTGGGGTACAAGAGTCGAGCTCAATTCGAGAGATGAATTCGGAAAGTTAGGGGAATCCTTTAACAAGATGTCTTCGGTTACAGCAAGGCTCTTGTCGTCTCTTAACGCTGTCGGTACGCCGGTCTATTCGATGGACAGGGAATTTACACTTCACTTTGCCAACTCGGCATCTCTAAATTTCGCGGGAATAGAAAGAGAAGATGCGATAGCAAAGAAAAAATGCTACGAAGTTTTCAAGCTCCCGTTGTGTCAAACCGAAGATTGTCCGGTAAATAAAGCATGGAAAGAACAGAGGATAATCACGGGTGAGACCACTGCAAACCCACGAAATATTCAGATACCCATCCTCTATCAAGCGGCTGCGGTGAACGAAAACAGAGAAGTCTCCCGCGGCGTAGAAGTGCTCACGGACATCTCACAGATGAAAAAAGTTTCTGGCGAGATAGACGCCGAGCGCAAGTATCTTTCTGAAAGCGTCAATTTGCTCCTCGAGAAGATGACCGATTTCGCAGATGGAGACCTCACCATAGAATTAACTGAGGGAACCTCGGATGAGATTGGAAATCTTTATGCAGGCTTTAATAAATCGATCAGGAATATCAGGGGCATAATAGAGCAGTTGATCGAGGCAGTTGAATCTACGGCGAGTGCGTCTGCTCAGATAAGCAGCTCCATAGAGGAACTCGCGGCAGGAGTAGGCGAACAGTCGTCCCAAGCAAATGATGTTGCGGCTTCGGTTGAACAAATGGCGAAATCCGTCATGGACAATGCTCGAAATGCAGCAAACGTGGAGCGCGCCGCGCGAGAAAATGGAACCGTTGCACAAAACGGCGGCGAGATAGTCCAAAGGACTGTACAAAAGATGAAAGAAATCGCCGAAGTCGTCAAGAAATCATCGGAAACAGTGAACCAGCTTGGCGACCTGAGCAAACAGATAAGCGAAATAATTTCCGTCATCGACGATATTGCGGATCAGACAAACCTCCTTGCGTTAAACGCCGCAATCGAAGCTGCCCGGGCCGGCGAAGAAGGCAGAGGCTTCGCAGTTGTTGCAGACGAGGTACGAAAGCTTGCAGAACGGACAACGCAGGCAACAAAGCAGATTTCTCACATGATAAAAAATGTCCAGGCCAGCACGAGCGAAGCAGTGAATGCAATGCGGGCAGGGATTCAAGAAGTCACAACGGGACTTACGCTTGCAGACCAGGCGGGTTCTTCACTGAATAACATTGTCGGCAAGGCTCATGACATCGTGGACATGATCGCACGGATTGCGGCGGCGAATGAGGAGCAGTCCTCGACGAGCGGAGAAATATCGAAAAACATCTCGCTGATTTCCACCGTTTCGTCTGAGTCCGCGGGAGGGATTTCACAAATAGCAAGAGCGGCAGACAATCTTAACAGGATGACGACCAATCTCCAGACACTCATCACAAAGTTCAAGCTGATTAAAGATAAAAACGCCGATCATTCTGCCTCCCTCTCGGAGAGTTCTCACGGAAATGCGCAGTCAGGAAAGGGCCCGATGGGACCCAACAAACCTTTCGAACCCATGAAGTATCCAAGGGGATGAACTGATGCTTCACGTCGAGGAAAGCGGCCAGACATACCACAGAGAAGAGATCAAAAAGAAAATCCAGACAGAAGTGTCGGGCGATAATTACGAAGCTTACATCATAGTTGACGAGCCCGATGCTCAACTTTCAGAAGTTCGAGCTTCTCTTGAAGCAAACAGCGTGGTTTATGGAATAGATGACAACGCACTCCTTGAAGCTCTCAAAAATCAGGGAATGCGGACACTTGCCGCAATCGGTTCCAGACACACAGATGGAAAAGACGGCTGGTTTGAAAGGGTAGAAAATCATCCTCAAACCGAAGCAGAAAAAAAATTTGGAATATGTAATATCTGTGAAGGTGAAATCATAGGGATTGTTCATAAACCGACGCAGGGAAGCGTCGGTGTTGATGTGTTCGGAAAGAAAATTCAGCCAAAGCAGGGCAAAAGGATAAATTTCTTTACAAGTCCCAACATCAAGCGAACGGAGACGGAAACTCAAATAACTCTCGAGGCAGCAGCCGACGGAAATCTAAAAATCGGAAATGCAAGCATTGAAGTCATCACCGAACATACAATACGCCAGGACATAGATTACTCGGACGGCGAGATCGAGTTCGCAGGGTCACTACGTATAATGGGAGACGTCAAAGGAAGCGGTAACCTGAACGTAAAGCACAACGTATTCATTCAAGGTTCGGTCGAAGATGCAAAGATAATATCCGGCGGAGATGTGGTTGTAAAAGGAAGCTTCGTAGGGCGCGGCGACGGCATTGTTCGTTCCAAAGGAAACATCGAAGCGCACGTGATCCTCAACCAGACGTTGGAGGCAGGAGAATCCATAACCATCACCAAAGAAAGCGTCAACGGCCGCTTAGTTGCGGCAGATACAGTTTATGCACCGCATGCGGTTATAATGGGGGGCGTCGTGACTGCCGGAAACAAAATCGAGGTCCGGACCCTCGGCGGAGAACTCTATTCCACAACGAGAGTTCGCCTTGGGATAAGAGAACTGGCAACTGAAGATGCTTTAGCCATCGACAAGGAAATTGAATTTCAAAAAAAGATCATAGAAGAAATAAAAAATAAAATTTACCTGTTGGTGCGCGACAGGATAGATGGAAGCAATTTTACTGAGGAGAAGGCTGAGAATTTGAAGCTATCACAAAACAAGCTCCAGGAAATCACGGATCAAATTAAATCGCTGGCTTCGAAAAAGCAGGAAACTTCAATAGAGATGTCAAGAAGAAAAAGTCCGAAGCTGATAGTACTCGGCACGATTCATCCGAGCGTGGTCATGGAAATCAGTGGCGTCCATTGCGGACTCAAACAGAGTTTCAACAACGTAACCTTCGAAGAATCAAAAAACGAAATTGTCAGAACTAAAAACATCTGAAGGCCTATGATAGAAAAATTAATTGAACAACTTTACGCTTCGGATCCTTCCGGAATCCGAGATATGCTGGAGGCTTTATCCGATTTTGCGTGTGACAATCGCGTATTGGAGGCCGCCGCCACGATGCTCAATGCCGAAGACCGCGGAGTTCGCGAGGCCGCATCAAGATTGCTGATCCTCTGCTCGAATGAAAAAGCGGCGTCGCTGGCCGCCATTCACATCCTCAGTCACAATATTGCGGTGCGTAATCTCGCAGGCGATATACTCGTGAAGATGGGCGCGGTCGCCACCAAGGTTACTCTGCCTTACGTTGATTCGCCTAACAAAGATGTTAGAAAGTTCGCGATCGACATCCTCGCCCAGCTTTCTTCGACACCGGAGATAATTGCAAAAATAAAGTCTCACCTTTCTGACCCCGATCAGAACGTTGTTTGCGCGTGCATCGATGCGCTCGGCGCTCTGCATTCTGAGAAATCGATATTGGAGGTCATTCAACTGTTTAACAAGCTCGAATTTGCAAAACCTAACATTGTAAACGCAGCAGCGAAATTCCCCGATAAAGTGAGCACACAATTTTTCCTCGGCGCACTTTCCGATCAGGACCCGGTGGTTCAGCTGGCTGCAGCAGAAGCTCTTGCGATTCGCAAGGACAAGGAAGTCGTAAACGCACTTATAAAAAAACTGGACTCGCTATCCGACTTGGCAAAACCGGTCGTACTTCATTCGGTGGTATCTTTCTTGGATCCGGCCACTTTTGACGGGGAAGTTCCACGCGCCCTGAAACATCACCTTATCGAAATGATGAACGACAGCGAGCCGGTTTACGTCCGCGCTGCGATCAGAGGCTTGCGCAATTTTATCGACGAGGATGTCATAAAGACTCTGGTCGGCTGCCTCGGAAGATCCGAATCCATCGACGACGCGATCTTTTCAGTTTTAAAAGAACATGCAGAGAAATCAATCGGCATCATATTAGAGTCGGCCAAGAACGGGAAAGACAGAACCTCCAAAGTCAAAATGATAATCGGGCTCATACAGAATCTTCTTCAAACGTACAATCTCAGCTTGAGTGCAAAAGTCATGGACGAGATAGCGGATTTCATTTCAACGAACTTTTCAGATCTGGACATGGATACCAAGATTGCCGCACTGAGTACTTGTGAAGGACAGAACCCGCACCGGTCGGTAAAGGTCGTCAAGGCGGGGTTAGAAGATGCGGAGTCTGCGGTCAAGAGTTACGCTCTCGATTTAGCAGCAAGGATTGGACCTCTCTTCTTCGACAAAGAACTCGAGAAGCTTAAAGAGGATTATGATGAGGAGATCCGGGATGCGGCAGTCAAGCTATTAGCCCGGTTCAAAGCCGGCACTCAAAAACAACAATAGTAAGATGAGCTATCTTTCTCAGACAAGTATAATTCCTTCACAGGGCGAAAAGCTGCCCGACAACATCTTCAGGACCTTGAGGGAGTTTATATATACCCGAACTGGGATATTCTTTGCCGACAACAAGAAATATCTTCTGGAAAGCAGAGTAAGCCGCAGGCTTGCAGCGCTCGGCATGGAAAGTTTCGACGGTTATTGCAGGTCGCTGACCAATGGACAGAGCTCCGCCGAACTCTCGCATCTTATCAACTCGATCACTATAAATGAAACCTTCTTTTACCGCAATGAGCCTCAATTTAAGGCACTTGAGGAGACAATACTGCCTGAGCTGGCAAGGAAGCGCAAACAAGAAGGCACGAATAAGGTGAAAATATGGAGTGCCGCGTGTTCGACGGGTGACGAGCCTTACACGGTTGCGATGATCGTTGCGGAAAAAATCCTGCCATCATTCCCACAGATAAAATTCGAGATAATCGGGAGCGACATAAATACACAGACTATCGATTCCGCACAGAGGGGAATCTTTAAGGATTATTCGATAAGGAATCTTCCCAAGAATTATCTTGAAAAATATTTTCATAAGGACGGA